>ERZ1673744.105-NODE-105-length-126386-cov-12.009348_pt1 | contig 126386 bp, 116 predicted proteins | sample MGYA00580207_ERZ1673744 | MGnify/ENA primary metagenome ERZ1673744 (study PRJEB41218, sample SAMN15661751) | gut metagenome | host: Homo sapiens | place: Canada: London | collected 2015-08-20/2019-03-30 | study: EMG produced TPA metagenomics assembly of... | reverse complement strand
ATGCGCGCTTCCGGAATGCAGCATATACTACATTCTAGCACCCCCCCCCCCCCTGCGCTTGTCAAGCATTTTTAACCCCAATTTTTGTGAAATTTCATGAATTTTATTCATATAACAAAAAAGACAGGCAAACAGCCTGTCTTTTCGGGGAACTTAATTCTAATCAGGTTTCGTCCAGCAGCATTTTGTCCGCTATCAGCGCAATGAACTCGCCATTGGTCGGTTTTTCGTTGGCGGTATAAATTTTGGTGCCGAACAAATTGTTGATGTTTTCTATTTTGCCTCTGTTCCAGGCGACCTCGATTGCGTGCCTGATTGCCCTTTCCACCTTGCTTGACGTGGTGCCGAAGCGTTTGGCAATCTCGGGATAGAGACATTTTGTTATGCTGTTGATTTTCTGCGAGTTTTCGACAACCAGCTTGATGCCGTCGCGCAGATACTGATAACCCTTGATATGCGCGGGTATGCCTACGGTTATGAAAATGTTTGAAATCTTTTCGTCCAAAGTTTTGCCGAGATTGGACGGCTTGCCCGTAGTCGTAAAGGTTGTTTTTGCCGATTGAAGATTTTGCAGCTTTTCGGCGAGCACCGCGCAGTTGACCGGCTTCAACAAATATCCCGCCGCTCCGCTTGTCAGACATCTCATCATAAAAGCCTCCGACTTCAATTCCGACAAAATCAGAAACTTCATGGATTTTTTGTTTCTGAAATGCTCCATCAAGTCGAACGCATTCAATTCGGGCAGCATAATGGGCGTTATCACCACGTCGACGTCGTTTTCGTCGAAATATTGCAGCGCCTTGTAGCCGTCCGCTTCGTCAAACACAAATTCATAATCATTGTTTTGAGCAAAATATTCCCTGATTTTGGCTTTGCTTTCCGTATCCTCACCGATTAAAGCTATTTTCAATTCTATCGGCCTCCTTGTGATAAAGTATAACACATACGATTTGCGCTTGTCTACCGTTATTGTACAAAATAAAACGCTAAATTTGTACAATTTTCTCGTTTTTTGTCGAATTTCGTTGCAAGAAAGAGAAAAAAGCACATATTTCATACTGTTTTGTTGGTAAATGTCCTAAAAAGTCAATAAAACGGGGAACTCTCGAACATTGGCGTCATTGCAGAAAGTGTTAAATAAATTACCACAATCGCTGGGAAAAGTCAATCGCGCGCGGCTCTAAGGCGACGGACTATTCTAAACATATTGCGCGTATAATTACATTTTACATCGAATTTTGTTCTTACCGCTACTCATTTTGGGTAAAAGTGCGTTTATTTTTTCGACTTGTGTAAAATTTATTGCATGAGAATAGAATAGGAAAATTTTTCTGAAACATTGAAAGAAATCCGAAAACTCTCAGAATTGAAACAAAAAGAAGTCAGCAGCCGTTTGGGCGTTTCTCCCAACTGTTACGCGTCTTGGGAACAGGGCAGAACAGAACCGTCCATTTCGTCAATCAGAAAGCTGTGCGTAATTTTCGACGTGTCGGCGGATTATCTGCTCGGAATCAAGGATATTTAACTTCGCCCGCACTGACCCGCAGGCAGCGAACAACGCTTGGGACAGGCGGGTTTTTTTGACGCGAAATTCCCCCGACCGCCGCTTAAAATGCGTCGGGCTTTTGTTTTTGCGCCGAAAGACGGGTTGCCGTCGGTCTGAATCCGCTGCGCAAAGCGGTTTTAATCGACGGCAGATTTCCCGCCTCGCAGCAGTAAAAAGCCGTCTTGCCCGCAGCACGGATGCAAGCCGCAAGCCGTGACGTCAGCGCCGCGCCCAACCCGCGCCCTCGGAACGCGGGCAGGACGTCAACGCCTATCTGAAGCATATCGGAACAGTCGCAAGACGCGCCCGCAAGCCCCGCGGTCAATCCGCCGCAGAGCGCGGCGACGGCAAAAGCGTCAAGACCTTTCCTTTCTTCGCACAAAGCGTTTGACCATTGCGGAAGATAAAACGGCGGGAGACTCTCTTTTTCCAAAAAAACAAACCGCACGTTGTCGGGAGTCGGACAAGTCGGCTCGCCTAGCGGAAGGAAATACAGCGAAACCGCTCCCGCTTCAAGCCCCCGACCGAAAAGTTTTTTGTCCAGCCAGCGTATTGCGTCCGCGCCGAAGCAATCCTTGCCCGAAAAAGCGCGGGCAAAACCATACGCTTCCCCGCTCAGCTCTCGAGACGCGCACACAATCGCGTTTTTGCCGAATGACGCCACGTCGAAAAAAAGTTCTCCTTTCAGGTCCTTGCGAGCGCGCTCGGAGCGGCGGTCAAGGATGCTTACGACATTTTCGTCGGCGAAAAAATCCCGCCGTGCACAGCCGAAATCCTCCGCACTCTGCTTCAACGCAATTTCAAGTATTTTTTCCTCTGACATGACTTTCTCCAAAAAAATCGACGCATACACTGCCGCAAAAGTCGCCGACAGTCAGCCCTGCGTCCTCTGTCTTTGCAAAAAACGGCTTAAACAAATATCCGACAGACTTCTGTCGGATATTTGTTTTGTCTCTTTTGAGATATGGAGCGGGAGACGGGATTCGGACCCGCGACATTTGCCTTGGCAAGGCAACGCTCTACCACTGAGCCACTCCCGCGTTTCAAGCCGCGTTTCAAGTCGCGACTGTTTGATTATATAACGAACCGTCGCAAAAAGTCAACAGATTTGGCTCGGTTGAGAAAAAAATTTTCACAGCGACTCCTCGGGAAACATTTTGATTTTAAGTTTGTTCACCAACTCGCACAGCGGTCTGAACAGCAGTGCGAAAAGAATAAAGTTGGATACAATGTGCACTGCAAAAAATACGATTCCCCTTGCGTAAAGTATGCCGAACCGCAGAAAAAAATCCTCGCCGTTGAACACAAAGCCTCCGCCGCCGAAAGCAATGAGAGTGTCGATAACGCTTGACAGCACGCCGAAAAAAAAGGTCATAGCCGCCGCAAGCCCCGCCGTAACCCACCTATTTTTAAGGCGCGATTTGCCGATAAGCCCGAAAAGCAGGGAAACAAGCGGCCAATAGACAAAATAAAGAATCACCCAGGTGTTGAAGCCCCAGAGCGCAGTTTCCACCGTGCAGAAGACAAGACTTACCGACAGGGAAAAAAGCGTGCCGAAACAATATCCGGCAACGGCAAGCAGTATGCTCACCACCTCTACGTTGGGTATGAACATAAGCGCCAGCTTGCCGCCGGAAACGAGAGCCGCGAACAAAGCCGCAAGCGCTATCCGTTTTGCCGAATCCTTCATCTCAACCGCCGTAAACTATGTAAGTAAAAATTATTACCGCGCCGCTCTCCAAGTGCATATGGGAGGCTCCCACGCCCGAGTTCACATATTTCACGCCGTTGTATTCGTACTCCGATTTGTAAGCGGACACGTCCTCGTCCTGCTTGACGGAGGTGTAAATATACAGCCATTTGTTTTCTTCGGCGTTGTTTGCGACGGAAACTGCGTTTTCTCCCTTGCTCGATATGTCGCTCAAAAACGCTCCCGTAACTCCTCCCGTAAAGTTGAAATCTATCTCATCCTTTTCGCCCAGCCAAAACAAAACGTCAAGCAGCCGCTGCCTCGTCGTAAACTCTCCCTCGGCAAGGTCTACGGTTATTTCCACCGCAGGCTCGGTCTGATTGTCAATCACTATTGTCATGACGCCTTTAAGCTCGTCTCCCGCGCAGCCCGCAAACGCAACGAGAGCGGCTGCAAGCGCCGCAAACGCAAGCATAAAGCCAAGCAGTCTTTTTGTTGTTCTTCTCATCTGAATGTACCTCTCCGAAAAAGTTAAATTTTATTGCCGAGTTGTCCACTACTTAACGTCGCGTTTGACAAAGTTGAGCATACCTACGACTCCGCACAGAGCGAGGTACACCAACGGCACAAAAACGGCGTACAGCACAGCCGAAACGCCTGACTCCCCGACTGCTGCGGAATACGCTCCCGAAATCGTAAGCTTGTTTACGGTTTCAAAAAAGCCTACGACGGTTTCATTCGTGCCCAGCGGATTTGTAAGAAAGGTTACAAGCACATTGAGACCTATGCCAACGCCGATGACTCCGCCCGCCGACCTCAACATAAAGGCAAGCGCGACATAAAGCGAGGAATAGCCCGCCAATCCCAGCAGTCCGAGACCGATGTCCCCGAACATCATCCCGAGATAATCCGTTTGTGGCTTCCAGTACATCAGTCCCGCAAGATAGCTCACGACGACAGTCGCAACGTACAGAAACACCGACGCGACAAAAACCTTTAACCACTTAGAAAAATACACTCCAACGCGCCCCGAGCCCGTAGCCAGAATCTGCCGCAGCGTTCCCTGCGCAAACTCGCCCGCCACAAGCGCCGCCGCAAAAATCATGCAGAAAATCGGCAATTCGGCGTTTAAAAACGCCATCGCCGCCATCAATTCAGGCGCCATATATTCGTTCAGGTCTACGCCCGCATAAACTCCGTACTCGCCCGCCAATTCTATGGCAAAATTGTAGAACGCGGTTATCAGAAAGGAAAAGACTACCGCGACAGTCAGGCATATCCACAAAGTTTTTGAGCGTTTGAGCCTGTAAAAATCTTCTTTCAGTACGTTTTTTATCATTTCCCCTCCCCCTTTATCAGCCTGATAAAATAACTTTCAAAATCCTCTTTCAGGCTTTCTATCGAGCGTATTCCCACGCCGTTCTCCGCCAGAATTCTGCCGTACTCCAAAATTTCGTCCTGACCGCCCTCCGCGAAAATCACGTCGTTCTGCACACGCAGCACTTTGTAGCCCGCCCGTCCGATAGCCTCAACCGCCTTGACGGTGTCGGCAAGACTGTTGGCTACCGTTATCCGCACGCAGCTTGACACCGAGGCGGCAAGCTGCTCTGCCGTCACAACGCTCACCAGCCTGCCCTGTTCAAGTATGCCGAAGGTTTTTGCAAGCTTTTCCAGCTCGCCGAGATAGTGGGAAGACACTACAATAGTGGTTCCCTTTTCCGCGTTGATTTTTTTAAGCAGCTCTCTGATTTCATTGATGCCTATGGGGTCCAGCCCGTTGACAGGCTCGTCGAGCATAAGTATTTCCGGCTCGTTGAGCAACGCCAGCGCAAGCGCCAGACGCTGCTTCATGCCGAGCGAAAAATTTTTCACCTTTCTGTCCCGCGCGTGTTCAAGCCCCGCCGTCGCAAGAATATCTCTTATGCGGGATTTGTCCGCGTTGACGAGCAGAGCGCGCGCTTCCATGTTTTGCTGCGCCGTAAGACCGTCGTAAAGTCCGGGGGCTTCCACTATGCAGCCCATTTTTCTGCGCTCTTTTTCGTTTTCCTCGTAGGTTGTCGCGCCGTTTACGGACACGTAACCGTTGTCTGCCAAAGCAAGCCCCGCCACAATACGCATAAGCGTCGTCTTGCCCGCGCCGTTTCGCCCCACAAGTCCGAAAATATCTCCCTTGCGGATATTTAGGCAAACATTGTTGAGTGCGCAGAAACCGCGTCCGTAAATCTTTGTCAGACTCTGCGTTTGTATGGCATATTGCTCCATTTTACCCCCTTGCGGAAATCGGGTTTCCTTTGATTTCGATTATTTTATTTATTTTACACCAAAACCCGCGCTCAGTCAACCGTTGGCAAAGACGCTTGCAATAATATTGTAAAATACGCAGCACACGGGCTTTCCGCTGTTGACAACCGCTCGGCAATATGCTAAACTTCAATCAAACAACAAAAAGGAGGTGAAAGACGTGAAAATAGCTCTCATTGCACACGACAAAAAGAAAGACGATATAATCAAGCTTGCAATCAAGTACAAGGACGTTTTAAAAGAACACAAGCTGTTTGCGACGGGCACGACAGGCTCTTTGATTATGGCGGAAACGGGACTTGACATCATCCGTATGAAAAGCGGTCCCTTGGGCGGCGACCAACAAATCGGCTCCATGATTGCGGACGGAGAACTCGACTTGGTGATTTTTCTGCGCGACCCGCTGACAAGCCAGCCGCACGAGCCGGACGTATCCGCTCTCATGCGTCTTTGCGACGTGAGAAACATCCCGCTTGCGACAAACAAAACGAGTGCGGCGATTATGTTAAAGGCGCTGTCCGACGGCGATATAGCCGAAGCGGAAAAGGACAATTAAAAAAACACAGCTCCGAAAAAGAACTGTGTTTTTATTTTTGCCTTTTTTCCGTCGGACGGTACGCGCCCTTCATTCGACGACGCATCTGTAATCCACCCTAAGCACACCCTCTATGTCCGCCTTTTTATAATATATTGTAGTTTGCCTGTCAAGCGTCGATACTTTCGAGCAATTCATCTACTGTTTTTTCCAACATGGCGGCGTCGCCGTCGTTGACGATGGTCTTCGTGTCCCTGTGCGGTTTGCCCTTTAAAGCGCTCTGCCTTTCGATGATGCTCCTTATCTGCTCCTCGCTTCTGCCGTCGCGTGTCATCGCCCGTTTGACGCGCGTTTCCTCGCTTGCCGTCACCACCCACACGCCGTCGAAAAGCCCGTGCCTGTCGGGAGTAAGCAGCTGAATTTCCACAAAAACCGCGCCGTCGCTCCGCGCTATTTCCTCTTCGAGCAGAGCGAAAATTTTTTTGTGAAAAATCCGATTGAGCGTTTCCGTCTTTTTTTTGTCGGAAAACACCTCCCGCGCGAGAGCGCGCCTGTCGAGACTGCCGTCCGCTACAAATCGTTTACCGAAAACGCGTTTGATTTCTTCAAGCGTCTCCGACTGCTCGGCTACGCGGCGGCTCAACGCGTCGCAGTCCACCACCCGAAAGCCCTTTTTCTCCAACAATCGGCATACGGTGCTTTTGCCGCTGCCTATGCCGCCCGTCACCGCAATTACTTTTCTTTTCACGTCACTTTGCCTCGAAAAGATTGTTTCCGAAAGATACGTTTACGTCAAGTCTGACCTCGGAGACGTAAACGGCTTCCATTTCCTTTTTAAGCAGCGCCGCCACCTCGTCGACCTCGTCGGCCGCCGCGTCTACGATAAGCTCGTCGTGTATCTGCATGATGAGCTTGCTTTTGTAGCCCCCCGAAACAAGCAGATTGTTTACCCTTATCATGGCAAGCTTGATTATGTCCGCCGCGCTGCCCTGCAAGGGCATATTCATCGCCGCTCTTTCGCCGAAGCTGCGCAGCTGAAAATTTGAGGAGTTTATTTCGGGAATCTGTCTGCGCCGTCCCGTAATGGTAGTCACATAACCCGTCTTTCGCGCCTGCTCGACGTTGCCGTTAAGATAATTTTTTATCGTCGGGTAACGCTCGTAGTAGGTTTTTATATATTCGCGCGCCTTTGCTACGCTCACGCCTATGCTTTCCGACAGCCCGAAATCGCTCATGCCGTAAATTATGCCGAAATTGACCACCTTTGCGTTGCGGCGCATATTGGCGGTGACAAGCTCCTTGGGGATACCGAAAATTTCCGCCGCGACTATCGCATGGATATCCTCCCCTCTGTTGAAAGCGTCGATAAGCGAAGCGTCGCGGGAGAAATCGGCAAGCAGCCGCAATTCGATTTGGGAATAGTCCGCGCTGATAAGCACGTCTTGCTGCGGGACGAACATACGTCTTATTTCCTTGCCCGCTTCGTCGCGCACGGGGATATTCTGCAAATTCGGTTCGCTCGACGACAGTCTGCCCGTGGAGGTCAAGGTCTGATTGTATTTCGTGTGTATAACACCGTCTCTGACGTAAGGACGAATTCCCTCTATATAAGTGCTGTTCAGCTTGGTTACCTGACGGTACTTCAAAACAAGCGGCACGAGCGGATGCAAATTCATCAGCTTGTTCAAAACCTCCGTATCCGTGGAAAAGCCCTTTTTGGTCTTTTTGTAGGTGGGAAGCCCCAGCTTTTCAAACAGAATACGGCTAAGCTGCATGGAGCTTGAAATATTGAACCTCTCCCCCGCCAGCGAATAAATTTCCTCCGAAACGCTTTCTATTTCGGCGGTGTACTCTGCGCCCAGCCTGTTCAAAACCTCCGTGTCCGCCGCAACGCCCGTCTTTTCCATTTCAAACAGCACCTCGGCAAGCGGCATCTCTATTTCATGATAAAGCCTGACTACCCCCGCCTCCTCCATCTGGGCGGCGAGAATTTCTTTGAGCTGCCTCAACCCGCAGGCGTGCGGCGCGACCTCGTATCTTTCCACAAGAGCTTTCAGCTCCTTAAACGCCCGATACTCCACAAGATACTGCATTATGCTTATGTCCCATTTGACGTTTGACAAGGTTATGCCGAATTCGTCCAGAGCATGCTTCATGCTTTTGGAGTCGTAAACGATTTTGCCGCCTTCCCCTCCGAACAGCGGTTTAAGCGCCTCCAACGCTTCGGGATAGCGTATTCCGTCGAGAAAGTTATGCGTGATGGGGATTTCATATTCCTTTCCGTCCTCGAAGCTGACGTAAATGTTTTCGTCTATAAGTACCGCTACTTCATCGCAGCTCCTTCGGGCAAGCCGTCTCAACTCCTCCGTATCGGTGATTTTTATTACCTCCGTTTCAAGCTTTTTCTCCCGAACGTCCCCGACAACGGGTATACGTTTGAGCAGACTCCTGAATTCCAGCCACTCGAAGGTTTTTTTCACCTCCGCTCCGTATACCTTGGGACGCTCGCACTCCTCAAACCGACAGGGTATATCGGCGTCCGTCCTTATCGTGGCAAGCTCGCGCGACATGTAGGCGGATTGCTTTCCTTCAACAAGCTTTGTTCTCAACGCTCCCTTTATTTCGTCGATATGCGCGTAAATGTTATCAACCGTGCCGTATTCCAAAAGCAACGACACTGCTCCCTTTTCTCCTATTCCTTTCACGCCGGGGATGTTGTCCGAGGCGTCGCCGCGCAGCGCCTTGTACTCCACAACCTGCTCCGCTTTGAGTCCGTAGTTTTCAAGCAGCAGCGCGGGAGTCACCGCCTCCGTCTCGCTGACGCCGCGCTTTGTGAGCAGGACGGTCGTCTTTTCGTCCACAAGCTGAAACATATCCTTGTCGCCTGTGATAATAAGCGTCGGCACGCCGAATCTTTTTGTAAGCGTGCCGATAATGTCGTCCGCCTCGACTCCCGCGCTGTCTACGGTTTTTATCTTCATGTCGGCAAGAAGCTCCTGCAAGACGGGCATCTGTCTTGCCATATCGTCGGGCATAGGACGTCTCGTCGCTTTGTATCCCTGATAAATATCCTTGCGGAAGTTGTGCCCGCGCTTGTCAAACGCCACCGCGATATGGGTGGGGTTTAGCTCGGTCATGGCTTTGACGAGAATATTCATAAACCCGTACACGGCGTTTATATTTTTGCCGCCCTTGTCGTTCAAAACGGGCAGTGCGTAATAAGCCCTGTTGAAAATGCTGTTTCCGTCCAGCAACATCAGTTTGTCCATGCTTCCATTATAACCCAATTGACGCAAATAAACAATCTTTTGAAACACATACCCTGCCGCACCGCCCCGCTCGGACGTTCAAATTGCCGCACGGCGCAAAAAAAAGACGGAACAGAGTCCCGCCTTTCGGTAAATTATTCGTTCAAAAGCCCAGCACACCCGTACTCAGAACAACAATATAGCCGATATAGAGCGCAAGCAAGGTAATCCCCTGCCAGCGCGCGAATTTCCCCGTTATCATTGACGGCACGACGGAAATGAGCACGAATCCCAGACACACGGGCATATCGAGAAACACCGTCTGCGCGTTTATGTCAAGCCCGCTTCTGCCGCTGATAAACGAACAGACGGGCAGAATAAGCGTCAGGTCTATTATGTTTGCGCCAATAATGTTGCCTACCGACAACGACGCCTGCTTTTTTGCAATCGCCGTGATTGTCGTCACCAGTTCGGGCAGCGACGTGCCGATTGCAACCATAGTGACCGCGATTATGCTTTCGGGCACGTTCATGCGCACGGCAAGCTCGCTGCCGTAGGTTACAAGCAGCTGCGCGCCGGCGACTATGAAAGCCGTGCCGAACAGGAATTTGAGAATATTTATCGTTATCGTGCGCTTGTCGCGCTTGACGCCCGCCGCGTCTCCGCCCGCAGAGGACGCTTCGCATCCGTCGGCGCCCACCTTTGTTTCGGCAAACACGTTTTGAGCGTCCGCAGAAAGCTCTGCCGCGCCCTCCGATGTCGGCAAAGGCTTCAATTCGTGCTTTTTGGCGCTGCGGAGATTTTCAAAAATAAACAGTCCGAAAATAAGCAGGACTATTATTCCTTCCCAAAAATTAAGGTTGCCTCCCAGCGAAAAAATCCATAGCAGGGTTATACTCGCAACAAGCAATATTCCCTTGCCGAGCAGATCCCTGCGTTTCATCACCGAAGGCAGGCAAACCATTGATATGCCCATAATAAGCCCGATGTTTGCGACAACCGAGCCGACGGAGTTGCCTACCGCTATGTCAAGATTCCCCTCCGCCGTGGCTATAATGGAAACAAGAAGCTCGGGCAAGGTCGTGGCTACGCTTACCACCGTCGCGCCTATGACGAATTTCGGCACGCCCGAAACCTCCGCTATCCACGTAGCCGCGTCGACAAAAAAATCGCCGCCCTTGATAATCAGAGCAAGACCCAATAAAAACAGAATTATTACCCACCAAATACTCATACCGATGCACCGCCGAGCTAAAATATTTTATGTTATGCGCGGAAGAGAATATTCTAACCCTACAAAAAAACTCAAGCGCAAAACGCGCCTGAGTCTCATCATTTAAGGCAAGCCAGACCATTAGGCCGATGTGTTGACTTGTCGCGGACGTCAAAGCCCGCCAACTACTCCCTCACGAACGAAACGCATTATACGACAACCGCTAAGCATTGTCAAGATTTTACGCCGCAAAACTTTTTTTACGCCAAAATTTTTTCGCGCTCGTCAAAATCCGCATAAAACCGCCGAGAAAAAATTTAAACGTCTATTTCCTCGACTCCGTCCTCTATATATACGTCCGTTTCCTTTTCCACGTCAACGTCCGCGATGGTTTTGGCAGGCAGCTTGAAATAAGTCCCTTCGCTTCTCGCAAGCAAAGTTTTTCCGTCGAAAAGCTCCGCCACGCCGACATAGCCTCGCGACGTGTTTTTAGTCACGCGCCCAACCGCTTTGAGCTGCTTTCCGTAGGGCGTGGGCTTGAAAAACCTGACGTTTAACGAACCGGTGACCGCCCACGCCTCCGGCTCCAACGTCCACAGCGCGCGCCCCGCCACCTCGTCAAGCATGGCTGAAATTATGCCTCCGTGCACTCTGCCAGGATAACTTTGGTGCAGCTCGTCAAACGTCACGTAGCTGACCACCGACTTGTCCTCCATTTCGTAAAAGGGCGCTTTCACTCCGCGCTCGTTTTCCATGCCGCAGATAAAGCATTTTCTCGTGTTGAATTGTTTTTTTGTGACCTTCATTTTGCTCGTGCTTCTCCTTGATTCTTGAAATAAATCGGGATAAAAACTTAAAAACCGCCCGAAGGCGGTTTTTAAGTGTAATACATAGACATTGGAAAATTAAGGAGGGGGATTTGCTCCGGCAAACAATGAAAAAAACCGGAAAAAAAACCAATGTCTGTGCGGGCTGTTGTAAAGGAAAGCAGTCTTAAAACTTGCATTCCTGTGATGATAAGATACCACATCTGTTTTCCCTTGTCAAACGTTTTTATGTCGATTTTTATATTTTTGTAAAAATTACACCGACTTTTTTCGTCGTAATTTGTCGAGCCGCCTTTGCCCGCAATGCATTTGCCTGTCAACCGCTTAAAATTTCGTTCGGTATTTTTTTAAAACCGAGACGACGCGCGTCCGACTTGCAGCCCCCGCCGCGCGCAAACCGCGCCTTGCAAAACAACAGCCGCTCCAAATCGCGCCGCCTCAAAACGGCTTCAATGCTTTGCAAAACTTTTTCGGAAAAATGCACGCAATCGTTTGTCTTTTTTTTCTCCGTTTGCTATAATATCAAAGCTCGGGGATGTGGCTCAGCTGGTAGAGCGATGCGTTCGCAACGCATAGGCCGTGGGTTCGAGTCCCATCATCTCCACCACAAGCACGAAATCCGAACTTTTTATCACCGCAAACTTTGTTGCGTTAATAGTTTGGATAGAGTGAAGAAAAGACGACGATGTAAACCGTCGTCTTTTCTTTTTGCATTTTCGGCAGAAAAATTATCAGTACGATAGCAATTACTTACGCCGCATATCCGCTATACTGTAAAAGCTGCTTCTTCTCGTCCGATGTGAGCGAAAGCCGGTTGATATAGGACTTGACCTGGGTCTCCCCCATTGTATTGGAATAACCGAGATAGCCCATTATCATATACTTCTGCGCCGCCGTCAGCCGAAGGGAGTTGATGTAGGACTGAATCTTTGCCTTTCGTGTTCCGCTTATGGCGTTCCCGTTATTATCCGTGTCCGCAGTCATTGCCCGCGCCGTTGCGATGATGAGAGCCAGCTTCTCGATGTCGATTGCTTCGGCAAAAAGAATGTTCTTGTTTTCAAGGTCAACGCCGAGCAATTCTTCAAGCGCAAGATTGTAATAAACGTCATATATGAAGTTAATCGCTTTTGCTTGCACATCTTCTGTCACCGAGCCGTATTGAGACATCGCCACAAGACTTGCAACCGCCTCGTGAGCCGTAGAATAGACCTCATTGAACTGTGAGACCTGCCTACCCGTCAAAGCCATTTCTTCGCCGTCATAAGTGATTGTTTCCGAAACGGCTCTCGGTATCACATCATACCCCGCCTTCGTGAGCTTATCAATTTCCCTTCTCGCGGCAGAAGATGTAATCGCCCCGATATTCTCATCGAGCATTACCCCGACAATAGTCGCAATCATTTCATCATCGTCCGCCTCGATTGCTTTATTGAGGTCGGCGCGATAATTTTTGTTATAAAACATATCGTCGATTTTATATGCCGTCGAAAGGCTGAAACGGTTAATCAAGCCATACCCGACGTTGTAAATGTTTCTCACGGGAATACCGAAAAGTTGACCGGCGGCATAAATAATATTGCGAATATTCTTTGCAATATCATCTGTGTTACCCGTCGCAATATCCGAAGCGACATCAAAGATATTTTGTGCGCTATCAAGAAGATTGTTGAGCGTGGAATAAGCATAATTATCCAGGTCATATCCTTCGACAAGTCTCGCGTAAATATCCTTGAATATCGGCAATCCTCCGAGCAGATTTCCTGCGGCGTCGATTGCGATTGTCTTTGCGACATCTTCCTCGTCGTCTTTGTTGTAAAGCCAACGGAACAGTTGAGCGACCAAAGCCATAAACGCAGCCGATACCGCAAGAGCCGTAACAGACTTGCGCACTTTTGTATTTGCCGCTTTAATTTTCTTATCAAGCGTCTCGATTTCCGCCGCGTCCGTCGTGGACTTGCGCCGATGTTTTAGCACGGACAATTCGCCAACAGAGTCAATAACCCTGCCGATGACCTTCATAGCGTCCGAAGAAAACATCGTCAGCGTTTTCATTATCTCGCTACCGGAACGCATTGCCGCAGACCTTTCCGTCGCAAGGGCGTTTTGTTGCGTTTCAAGAATAACTTTCGTCAAAAGCTCGCCCGCCGCCCGCTTATTCTCCTTCGTGCCAACCTTTGCACCTCCGTTCTTTTCAACCTGGACTTGGCAAGCGCCGAATAGCTTTTTGATAACAAACCTATCGACTTTTCCAATGGGCTTCATCAGTACATCGCCCACCTTCCCGACGTTATCAATCACTCCCTGCGCCATTGCAACCGTATTATCGTTGTTGCGGACTTTTGCAAGAGGGCAATACTCGTCAACATCGTTGCCGTTTATGCCGATTCCTTTCGTGATAGAACTCACATCAAGAATGCTGCCCGCCGCCGCGAAAGACGATAACTGCGTTACCCATACCTTCGGATTTGAGCCCAACTGAAATTTTGCATACCCGCTACGAATAAACGCCATTGCACGGCTCCCCTCGCCTTTTACGACGGGAACGCCTTGAATATCACTTATGAGTTTTTTGAAGTATGAGTCTCCTTTCTGCCAAACGCCCACGCTTTCTGTTTTAACGCTCGTAGGCTTGTTTGGATTATCGGAAACATCAAGGTTGAAGAGTTTATCGTACTCATCAATAGCCGTAGACAAATTCGCGTACTGCGAAATAGCGTGTATATGCCTGTCAAGAACGCTATCCAACGATTCAATAAACAGCTCGCCTTTTGCTCCCCTCACCGTATCTTTGTTAAAGGAAGCGTTGCTCACTCTGTTCATCTCGTCAAAGAACGTACTTGTATCAACAGAATGCGCGATATTTGCACGGCGAATCGGAACATAATAATCTTCCAAGACATTTGTATAGCCTTTTCGCAGAATATCTGTTTTGCGTTTTGCCTCTTTGCAATCCTCGTTAAGCAGTTTTTCCGCAATCCCGACATACTCTTTGTCGGTCTCGTTGAACTGTTTGGAAAGCTCGTCTCGCTGTTCTTGCGCCAAGACTTTAAGCTCCTCGACGGACAAATTCTCTTCGGTCGCAAACCCTTCGACACGCACAGTTTCCTTCCCGTTCTCATAGGTAAACCCAGAATATGCAAGTCCGGCAAGGGCTTGTTCCCTATTGAGAGTCATATACAGCAGCATTGCTTGCATAATAGGTATCTCTTTACCTTGATACTGCACCGTTCTCTTTTCGAGTCCCTTGATGTATGACTTATGCTTTTTGTAGAACTCATCCAAAGGCTCTCGCATTTCCATTTCCATAACGGAGGCATTGACGGCGCCTTCGCGAAGCCTTGTCATAATCTCGGTGTAGAAGCCGTCATCGTACCTATCCATATATCGGACAACCGTCATTGGGTCGGAAAACGTCGATGTGTATTTCTCAAACAGATTCCGCAAGACTCCAACTTTTACAGGCTTATTTCTGTGAAGGATTCCGATAAACTTTTCAGCAATCGGCTTTGCATCCACATATTTTCCGTTGCGATATACTTTATTATATGTTTCAACAAAATGCGTAAAGTATCCTACTATATTATCGAGCATTTTCACATCGTCGACAGTAAGATTCCCTTCGCCGGTCGCAACTGCCTCCAACATCGAGCGCACTTCTTCGTCAAAAACGCCTTCAAGTATAGGATTGTCTTTTGAGTACCATTCAGCAAGCCCCGCAACAATTTTTCTTGTTCCACTTTGGTTGAGATTTCCGCGATATTTGATAGCCGCCAATTTTTCAATAGAGCCTTTGAAAATATCACTCTTAAACTGCGAGGCATTAAGGAACGTGCCGAGTTTAAGGTCTTTGAGTTTCTGCGTTTTATCGAGCAAGCGGTTGATAGTGCGGTTTTTGCTGCGCTCTTCGAGATACTTTTGCTTCCATACCTTCGCTTGCTCTGCGTACTTCTCCACGATTTTCGCAAGCTGCGAAGGCTTCCCCGTATAATCAAATCCGCGCAGAACTTCTTTTGCGATGTCCTGTTTCAGTTTGGCGCGTTCCGCCTTCGTAAGAGAATCGCCGAGAAGCTCACGAGCTTTTCTCTTCAAATTCTGTACAGCATTACGATAGGCGCTGTCGATTTCAAAGAAAATATCTGCCTCGTTCGTCGATTCGATATAAAAACCGTTTTCTGCAAGCTCCATTGCCACAACGTCCGGCGTTTGCCCGTCTTGCCCACGGCGCTTACCCCAAAGCAAATACGGGCTATTATCCCTGTCATAACGATACTTGATTTCACCCTTGATTCCAGAGAGGTCGAGCTTGTGAAGATATGGTTTCAAAACGCTTATCGTGTCGATATACGCCTCATTGTCCGCGTCCTCGTACAGATTTTCAAGAGCGGCGTTTTGAATTATATACTCTGCCACATCGAGCGCAACCTTCGCCTGTCTGCCAGGGTCAGCCGTATTAAGTCCGCGCCAAAGCATTTCGATAACTTCACGGCGAGATTTTCCCGAAAGCTCACCGTAACTGTCCCCGAAAGCCATATAATTTCCAAGGACGTTATTGATAATCTGCTCCGCCTCAACTTTGGAATACACCTTAAACTTCGTGCTGTTTGCGAGCAGTTTTTTGATTTGCCCGTCCGTGAGCTGATAGAAATATTTGTCCTTCAACGAGTATCGAATATCCTCATTAAGCGTAGGTGTTTGATTTGTGGTGAGCTTGATTTGATTCGGGCGGAAAACGATATAGTGGCGGGTCTCTTCGTCGATTCCCTCCATATAGTTTGTTCTATTGCTATTATACCCCCACTTATCAACTACACTGTTGTCGATGATACCGTCATAACCAAGCGCCTCGACGATTGCACGAGCAACTTCGTTTACAGCATAGTTACCGTTCTCATCGTACACATCGTAAAGAGTGTCATTAAGAGCCTCTTTTAACTCTGTTATGGTCGTCCCCCCGTCAAAGAAGCCAATAGGAGACAGGACTTCCGTCCATTCTTCGTAGCCTGTAATACCTTCCCGTTCAAGAATACTCTCTACTTTTTGATAAAGCTCCTGCAAGGATTCCTCGCGCGCTTCCCACAAAGCCTCCTCGTAGGCGTCCTCGCTTTCAAAGTCCTCCACGGAGAGACTGCCGTCATCAAGGTCGAGCGAAAGAATAGTAGCTTCGTCGAAATTACCGCCGACATACGCAGGATTCTTTATATCAAGATATACTTCAAAGAGTTTTGACCCCTTCGCGAGACGTTCTCTTGCCTTCTCTTTCGCTTCATCGTAGCCAATATCCTCGTCGGATTCTATGCGCTCCGCAAGCCTTTCGATTTTCGCTTCAAAATCTTGACCGCCGTGTTCATAATTGCTATCAACATCAGCATAGTCGGAGGTAAAGTAAAATCCGGCTCCCATATCGCCCTCGACATTCGCATAGCTTGCGTCAAACACGGTAAAATCTCCCGTCATCGTTCCGTGATATACCACGAGAAGATTTCCGTTTTCATCGCGCACCTTGCTGTCTCGGAAATATTCCGCCTGCTGTTCCGTCAAAGTATTCCCTTCGCTGTCCTTGCGCGAGAATTGCACATCGTCCATTTTTTGAATAATGGACGAGCGGCTTTCGCCTTCTTTGTAGAACTCATACGGAATGTGCCTTGAATCGAGCGCATTTGTAACACGCGCATTTGCGCCTTCGGGGAGCAATACCCGCAGAATTTCGTTAAATCCAACGGCACGGCGAGGCTTCGCCTCAAAATAATCCGTATCGGACATCTGGCGAACGTATTGAAACAAAGACAGAATTTTATCGCCGATTTCTTTCGTGTACCTGTATGGACTGTTTGCATATTCACGAGCCATATAATCGGCAATTTGTTTTTCCGTAGAATATCCCCTATCCGCAATCTCGCCAATAATAAGGCTTGCCCCGTCAAGCAGAGACCAATCCGTCATACGCTCCGTGTTCGCTTGCGGAAGCAGGAGAGACTCTATTTCGTTTATCATTCCACGCGCTGTATCAACAAAGTTGTCGTGAACTTCTTGATTGAATGCTTTAAGCGATACTGCGTTTTTGCGAATCTCCGATACGCTCTTAAACTCTTTTGCGAGCTTTGCTGCAAGTTCGTTTGCTGTCAATCCGACAAATCCGCCGTTACCTTTTGCAGGAGCTTTTTTCATCGCCCTCACAAGGTTTTCAAGCGTATAGTCATCGTGTGTAGCCTCAAAACTCCTGCGATTACCAGAAGGGGTAAACGGGTCTTTGTTGTTCCGAATCCCAGCCTTATCAATTACTCCGTCAAAGAGTTCGGTCAACCAATTTTTATAATCACTTTGGTTAATGAGAGAGTCTATCGTTTTTCGTGCAGCCGGAATGTCGACCTCCGACGGGAATCCCTCCCTCAAATAATCATACGCTGCTTGCAATATCTGAATCTTATGATGAAGGGATATTTCGTCGTCAAGTTCGATACCATAATGTTCCTTATAGTATTCAACAGCGTAACTGTCTATGTCGTTGCCAACCTCTTGAATACTGCTCCAACTGTACCCGTTTTCCTTTATTTCGTTTAATTTTTCCGCACCAAACTTTTCTGCAACAAAAGCAACAAATTCATTACCGTAGTCCGAAACCACTTTTGTTTTAGCAGGAAGGTCAACTTCGATTCCTCTGTCAACCAAATATGCGTATTTTATTGCTTCTTTGTTTTGATATGCGTTTACAAGATTTCCGTCCTCTCTATTGAGATAATCTTGCATATTGACAACATCAATACCGGCAAAATCCAACAAACCACTCGGGGCATTTTCAAGAAGCGTCTTTAATCTTGCGACAATCGCAGAGGCTCTTTTTTTATTGATTTTATATTCTATTCTTGGAACGGTCGGGGTATAGCCGTCCCGCGAGAAAACCCTGTTTACCGAGCTGCGCTGCGGGTCAATGGTGTCTCTGCCAAATATGACCGTAATATCTCCAAATTGGTCGTGCGCCAAATTCGGACGGGTTACAGCAATGGAGGGCATAGGAAACCCTCCGAGCTGTAAAACCTTCAAAAGTTTCTCCTCGGAAAGATTATGAAGCGCAACAAGACGACCCGATTCTTCAACCGCGCCCGAAACCGTCTCTTCTCCTGCCTTTAACGAGTATTGCAAATTGCTCTTGTTTGATAATTTCGTAACAACCGCAGATGATTTACCGAAAAATGAAACCGGCTCAACATAAAAATTTTCTCCAAGCGCGTCTCGAAGATACGCCACAAGCTCACTTCTCGTAAAACCCTTTTGGTAAGAACCGGTAGGCGCGACATACCACTCCCTTTCCCCAATTCTAACATTGTTTGGATTGGAAGAAAGATTGTTTACATCGTCGCCGCGCACATTGACAAAAATTCTCCCTCCTTCATTGAGAAGTTCGCCCATTTTTACAACAAGAGCGTCTCTTTGGTCTTGCGGCAATACGTTCAAAACCGCATTGCTAATAATTACGTCATACTTTTTTTCAAGCGTAGAGTAGTTTGTATATTTGGGCTTATAATTACTGTCGGGATATGGCTCTATGTCCTCCACATTAAAACCAAAATCATCAATTCCCATTCTTGTGCCATAACCAAGACCGCTGGAAGCGTCGAGAATAGTTCCGTTAAACCCCTCTCGCTTCAAGGCTTCATATATTTTCCTGTATGTAGATACAGTTCCCTTGATTTGCGTAGGATTCCTAACGCTTGCCACCTCCGCCTTGATGTTCCAAAGGTTGGGAAAACGCTTTAAGGCTTCGTCCGTGTTAATAGTGGGTCTCCACCCTTTTGTCGTTGGTTTAACAGGCGGAACTTCTTTTAGAGAATATTTTATCTTCGTTTTTCTTGTCTTGCGCCTCTCAACATCTCCACTCTGGTCGTTTGCATTTCCGCCCCTTTGAGACAGCGCCGAATTGTTGCGCGCTCTCTCTTTGTTGGTAACGCTCTCGTTATCGGAGTCAACCTGCAAAGCGATGTGCTTCGCCCCCGCTTTACCGAGAGCCTTTTCAAAGAGCTGTTGCGCCTTTTCAAGTTTTTTGATGACCGTCTTTTCTTCGGGCGTTTTTGCTTTCAGCACCTTAATGAAATTTTTAATACGGTCAAACAGCTTTCTCGCAAGGCTTCTTTTTGTGGTCGCCAAGCGTTGAATTGTCTGCTCATTTCCAAGCAAAATCTCGCTTTGCTCTGCCACAACCTCACTCACCAAAAGTCGCTGATTATCCGTAAGATTCCCCTCCGCCAGAGCGGTCGGAAGGCTGTCAACGTCGGCTTGCGTAATGCCGTAATTCTTTCGCAGAATAGACTGAACGGCTTCGCTCGTGTCCGTCTCGTTGAACACAAACGAAGCGAAGTCCGCCCACTCTTTCGTCCCTTCGGTAAAATGTTCGACTTCGTGTATAATCTTCTGTTGCCATATATCGGATTCAAGCGCGTCCTTTCCAAGAACAACCGTTTTCCCGTCCAAGTAGGAATAGAAATTTTCGGAGCTTTCCGCAATAACGAAATCAGGCTGCACCAATCCCTTTTGACTCAAAGCGTTAAACGCCTTCTTGAACTTGGAATAGTTTGCCTGTTCTGTGGCGGTAAGCTCACCGCTGTAAACCCTCGTACCCTGCCGCGCAAGTTGTTCCGAAATTCTTTGTTCTTGACCGCGAAGCGACGGGTGGTAATACCTTGTATCAAGACTTGCAAGCGGTGTCTGCGCCGCGCCGTTCGCGTCCGTGTCCGCTTGAACGGTGTCTCCCGCATTTGTGGTATTTTGGGCGTTTTGAGCGAGTCCGATACGCACCGCAAATTCCGGCTTCATAGAGCCGTCCGCGTCAAACGCTTCGGAAAGCCTGTATGTCTTGATGAACTTTGCGCGATTCTTTTCGGAGGCTTTTTTGAGAGCGGTCTCTACATTTTGATAGTTTGCGCGAATCCCGTCCGAAATCTTTGTGTCGGTTTGCGGCGTAAGTCTGTCATCAGCAAAAAGATTATTGCGCTTCTTTTCAAGTGTTTCCACTTGCGCTATGCTCTCGGAAATATCCTCGTTGACTCCTCTTGCGGAATTTACGACTCTGCCGACCGTGCCTCCATAGGCGAGAGCCGTCAAGCCGCCGACAAGTCCCGCTTCACCAACACCCTTCCAATATTCGGGGTCTTTATAGTCCTCAAAGGCAGCCTTCCCTTTGTAAATAGATTTAAGGGCAGGATTTGCAAGTTCGGCGATAACTTCTTCCGCGCCTTCTTCAAGCGCGCCCCTAACAATGCGCTTAACTCCCGTGTTTGCAACCGTTTTTCCAACGCCGTCCAACAGTCCGCGTCCGAACACGTTACCCGTCAAGCCGCCTGTGAGTTTTTCTGTGGCAACTTCTACCGCGCCGGAAGCAACGCCATATCCAAGCCCCTGCCAATATCCTGCACCGTCGTTATAGGCTTGCTCTGTTGCATTACCCGCCGCACTCACGCCGAGTGTTGCAAGGCTCGCCCCCCGCGCAACAGCAGCGGGCGCACCAAGTCCGCCCGTTACAACCGTTACGGCGACGGCGGGCAACATCTGCCCGACGCCGCTCGCAACGCCTTCGATAATTCCGCCGTCTTTCAAATAGGAGTATTTCGTCAACTCCTGCAACGGATTCCCGATAGTCTCTGTCGTCCAATCGTATGCAATATGCTCTTGGACGCTGTTTTGGAAGTCCTTATCGAAAATCCCGCCAATGCCGCCGACAATACCTGCGCCGAGGTCATAAATGCCTTCAAGACCTTTTACCGCGCCCGTAATCACATTCGCCGCCAAATCGCCTATTGTGGAGAGACCTCGAACAAAAAAGTTTTGACTCTCTTTGTCCTTATATTCTGCACGAGCCTGTTGTAAACGCTGACGTTCACTTTCCTCCAACGCCTCTTTCTGCCTGTCGGCATATTGAGAGACGAAGCGGCGGTTTTCGCGTTCTTGCATAATAGACTGCGCTCTTGCCCTTCTATCCGAAGGAGTTAGTGTGTATGCCATATTGTTCTCCTTATACTTCTGCGGATAAATACCAATTTCCGTTGTAGTAGGTCATAGTAATCTCGTTCCAATTCCCCCAGGAGTCCCAAGCCCCCGCGCCAAGAGGCGAAAGCAGGAATGCACCAATGTCGTCCCAGAAGTTGAAGTCATTCGAGCCTCTGTTGTCGACGTTGCTCTTAATGGTAGTCCCGTTCGGGATATTCGGGTCAAACGGGTCGGAGTAACCAAGGGCTTTTAATTTGTCCTTGAAGTCATTGTTTCTCTTGATTTGATTTGCATTTTTATCAAGTTGCGATTGCAGCTGATAATATCTTCCGTCATACTCAATAGATTCCTGCCCCGTAATGATACGCTTGTCTTTTTCGGCTTGCGCCTCCGCTTCTTCCTTCTGTCTGTCGGCTTCGGTATAGACTTTCATAGACTCAATTTGGCTCTTATAAGCATTATAGGTCTGTTCGCCAAGAGCCGACTTATTGCTCTCGATATATTGCAACATTCTGTTTTTGCCTTCTTCCGTCAGCACGCCATTATCATTGAAATTGCTGGGGTCGACAAGCATATAGTCAATATTGGCAACAATAGCTTGATATGCCTGCTGTCTATCAGCCTCCGCCTTTTGTTCTGCTTCAAGCCTCTTCTGTTCGGCGTTCTGCGCCACAATCCCCTTTGCAGTCTGTTCAAGAGTCTGCAAGTTCTCGTTACTGAGGACTCCACGATATTGGTTGAGGAAAGAGGTAAGCTCTTCTTCTGTGCTATATCCGCTGCTCTCCAAGGCATAAAGGGCTTGATTATACAGCTCCGATTGCTCCGTTCTGTAATCGGCGAGGTATTTATCGAAAATGCTTTGACTTTGCTCTCCCGCCGCAACGCCAAGGTTTGTTTTGTTTTCCAGGAATGCCCTTTCAAGCTCCGAAAGCGCAGAGTTCTTGTTGGTGTCGAGCGATGATTGATTCTTTTGATATTCCAACGAAGCGTCCGCAATGCCGGAGCTGTGAGTAGTATCAAGACTACTCTTGCTGTCGTTGTAACTTGCGTCCAAAGAGGCGCGGTTGGCGTTATAGTCCCCCTCGATTTCTCCCATTGTGTTGTTATAATTATTGTACGCTTGCAACATAGAAGATTCGCTTACGCCTAACCCGCCAAGCCCCTGCGCCTTAATTTGCGTAGGGAGATACTTTTTGAGCTTATCCAGCGTAATGCTCGCCGCCTGTTGCGAATTGCGTTTACTTGTATCGAGAGACTCAACGGACATACCGTAGTTTTGTTGGAGCTTTTCGATTTCGGCTTGATACAGCTCATCGAGTCTCGAAACGCTTTGCTCGTAGATATTTTTCAACGCTTCGCTTTGAGCGGCGTAATTGCTTTCCACCTCTCCCTTGCTTGAATTGTAGCTGTTTTCAAGATTTTGCCCCGTCAAATAGGAATTGTAAAGGCTGCTTCCGATTGCCCAATCGACATCGGACATACCTTGTCCCCGCGAAAACCCTTGGGACGGGTCATAATCTGCGCCATAGTTTGCCTTGTACCATTCCAGGAAATCGTTGCCTTGATACTTTGCGCCAAATTCGTTACCTCCTGTCTCGACCGGCTCCTCTGTTGAGCCACCCGTCGGAATAGAAGCCGCAGGAACGCCTCCTCCGCCTGTCGCCGCGACGTACCTCTCCTTCATAGAAGAGAGTGTGTCGGACGATGTTTTTCCGCTCGAATTGTTTTTGATAGTCGGGAATTTTTCCAATGTGGGATTACCCGTAACAACGCCCTCATCGGTTACTCCATAGGCTTTCTGCACAATGTCTCCATTAAGTGCATTAAGCCTATCTCGAACGGACATTTGAAGGGGGCTGTTTGTTCCGTATGCCTCTTGCAATGTAATCGGCGCTTTCTTGTTCCCGCTTGCGCCCGTCATCGCATTAACGTATTCTTGTTGCGATGAATACCCAAGGCGCTTCCACTCCGGCGTACTCCCTCCGCCATATATCGACGCCTGTACAAATTTATTGCTCAACGCCATTTTCTTCTACCTCCGTAACTTTTTCGGAATTGATATGATTCTCAAACTTTTGCAGATTATCAATCTTTTTAATAATCCGCCCCCTGTATTCGTCCACGATGAACATATATGACTGATACATTTTGATAACGCCCGTGATAAAGAAAATCCCTATCTGTAAGGCTTTCCATATCAAGTCCGCATAGCTGAAATCCTGGACGAGTTCCGCACCGTAATAACCGAACAGACAAGCAATGATGACTTTTGTAACAACATCGGAAATCGTCGCCCCTCGCTCATATTGCGATTTTGTCCTGCCGAGATAATACGGGTCTTGCTTTTTGCCGCCTTCGCTTGTAAGTCCGCTTGCAGTAAGCGGAGTAAGTTTTAGCCGCAGAGCCTTTCGGTAACAGCGCAACCTCTTAATCTCGTCGCCGCGAAGATATTTGTCTTTGAGCCTGTCTTTGTTTACGACGAATGTCTTTGCCCCGCCCTTATCGTCGAAATAGTCATCATACCGCATACCTTCGCCCGCAAGAATTTTTGTACGTTGCATTTTTAACGCTTCCGCATTTTTCTCGTCGCACCACCCGTCAAGGCGGTCAAGATACGGCGAAACACGCACGACAGCCTCTCCGTGCATACGAATCGTGTCTTGCACACGCTCCTCCCGTTCCCCGTTCATCATTCCTTGCAAGTCGAAAATCCGATTGATAAATACGCCAAGGAAAAGCACCACCGCGCCGTCCGCCATAATCTCGCCGAACGTCTTTCCCGTTTTCCCCATTGTGATGACCGATGTGGCTATATAAATTGCGGAAAGAAGCCCGACAATCATATAGCCGATATTCTTTTTCAAGAAGTCTCTTGCCTTTTCGCCCATTATACTCTCCCGCTGCCGACATATTTTTTAATGACCTCTTCGACCTTTTGCGTAGTCGCGTCGGCGGTCTTATTTACGAGAATGTTCTCCCGTGTGATTCGGATAGCCCTTTGGAAACATATACAGTCCACCGCCTCGCCTACCAACGCCATTCCGCTGATGAGCAAAATGTCTGCCAATACAGCCTGTAACAAGTATGCCATAATAAAAACTATACCGAAGAATACAATTCTACTTGGCATACGCAATTTTCCAATGACTTTGAGTAAAAGCAGCACGACGATAAGCGCGCCGCCAAAACACAGCTTTACCGTATCTGCGGGCGTTTCAGCGTACTTGTCCCAATTTATCGCAAAAACGACGACCAACGGAGCGACCGAAACGATGAAGCTGGCGATTTCCAAAAGAATAAGCCTACCCTTCAAACTCAACTTTTTCTTCGTCTTGTCCTTCATCTTCGCCTCCCACTTTGGCAATCTCGTTTGCATAGCCCTTTGTTACAAGCTCGTTGGTATTGCAGAATCCGAGACGCACAATTTTTTCCGTATTCTTTGCGGCAGTTTCGATTGCGCCGAGCCTCTCTTCAAGTCTGGCGATACGGTTTTCATTTTTGCTGTTATTCTCTACCGTATCATTGACATCTTTCGTCGCCTTCTTAAATTTCTCCACCGCAGACGACACCCTTTTTATAACGGGCGTCGCCGCCAATAAAATCGTGCCGATAGACGACAGAACAAGGACGATATTCGGCGCGAGCTTTTCTTCTATGTATTCCTGCCACGCCACGTCGCCCACGGTTAAAAAGTAGACCACGCAAGCAATAAGAGCGCCGAGGACGACGCCGACAAGCAGCCCTATGAAATACCTTGCTTTCATACATCTTCCTCCTCTTCCTGGAAGCCGAAGTCAACGGGCTTGCCTTCCAAGCAGTCATACCATTTTTCGCAAGGCTCGTTACAGCCCTGCTTTTCGCATACGGCACAAATGTTTTCGACGGTTATCTTCATACAAACCACTCCTCCCTGTCGAGTACGCCCATATCACCCGCCGCCTCGATTTGAGCTACCGTTTTCCCGTCAAGGTCATTGACCCAAACCTCACAGGCGTCGTCAATTTCCTTTTGAGAAAGCAGTCCACGGTCTTTGTCTCCGAGTGCGCTAATAAGCCACCGCTCTTTGCTGAAAACCTTTGTTTTTTCCATTTTTAGCCTCCTTTTTTCCGTGATTGCTCACGATTTTTTTAAGTTTATTCCTTGGCGCGATTCCGTAGATGTGTTCCTTGTAGAATCCGCAGCCGTTTATATGAGTAAGCCAACCGAGCAGAGACAACAGCCCCCTTGCTTGATTTACGGTGATGTAGCCCGTTTTCTCAATCTTCCTCACCCGTCGGCACAGTCGAAAAAAAATTTTCTTACGCAAAAGCGTTTTGTCTTTGTAAAACCTAAACCCAACGAAGTCTATCGGGCGGCTATGCGCCTTCCATACTTGGTAATTCGGTTTAAGTTTCAAACCTATGCCGTTGAGATATTTTTCAATCTCGGCTATCGCCTTGCGCAACTTTCTTTTGTTGGTGTCTATCAGCACCATATCGTCCACATAGCGGACGTAATATTTGATTTTCAGCACTTCCTTTACAAAGTGGTCGAAACCCTCTAAAAAGAAATTGGAAAACCATTGCGAGGTATAGTACCCTATCGGGAGGCAATCTCCGCCATTCTTCAAGATTTCCCCGATAAGGTCAATCACCCTCTCGTCCTTTATTTTTCTGCGAAGCATACCGATTAAAATTGCGGGTTTCACGCTGTTAAAGAATTTCGATATATCCAACTTTGCAACATACCGAACTTTATCGTCGCGTAGCGCCCTTTCGACATACTTCTTTGCCTCCATTCCACCTCTTCCTGGTACGCTTCCACACGCAAACCGATACATACCCTTCAAAAGAATCGGCTCGATAACGAGCATAAGTACCCAATGAAGGATTTGGTCGGGGAAGAACTTCGGCACAGTTATTAACCGTTGCTTCATACACGAGCGGTCATATATTTCGATAGTTCTGTTCGGGCTTAACTGCACCTCATTATCGAGAAGCATTTTTTGAATCCTCAAAGCATACTTCTCTTCATTCGCAAGGACTTTTGCGATATAATGCTTGCGCGTTTTACCCTGCGCCGCTTTGTGAATGGCGAGCTTTATCAAAGCCAAGTCGCACATTTTTTCGTATAAATAACCTACTCGTTTCATACCTTTTAATCTTCTCACGGTTTTTCGAGATAGACCTACTCGACCGCCCTCTTATCGAAGTGTTTTTTGCCAAGGGGCAAGGATTATGTGTGCTACATATTTTTCTTGATTAAATAGCGACCGCCGATGTTGGAGTTCGCGTTGGACGCGGAATTGTTACCATTCCAATACCAAAGACCGGCATTGGTACCGTTGTTCCAATTCCCGCCGACATTCAGCACGGGCTACACACAATACCCTGTTTTTTGTGTTGTTATATTCCCAAAGGGGGAGGTTTCCCCCTTTTAATCCCTCTCTGGAAGAGGCTTGAAACAAAGGCGACCGCCGATGAGGGAGAGCGCGACGGACGCGGAAAAGTTACCACGCCAACACCAAAGACCGGCATCGGTACCGTCGTACCAATACCCGCCGACAATCAGCACGGTGCCGCCAGAACTGTAATATGTATAATCACAGTAGTACGTCGTGCTCCCGCCTCCAACGGTTTTGATGTAGCCAAGCAGAGGGAATTTGTCGAAGCATTCAATCTCCTTCAAATAGCCGCTCGATGTCGGTCTGTCGCCCACATAGTTGTACGGCTGTTCCGTGTTCTCGCTTACATACTTTTCTGGGTCGAGACAGATATACACTTTCTCCGCCGAGAAGGTAATACCGTCGCACCAAGTCCACACGTTTCCCCACGGATTTTCGATTCCGCGATACTTGCAAGCGTGTTTACCGTCCGTATTGCAAGCGGTACAATCTTCCCCGTGTCCGTTATTCGCGGAGCCGGAAGGCGTTTTTACGCTGTCTGTATGCCCCGTAGCAAGGGCGGCGGAATTGCCGTTTGCATAGCCGTACATAATCGACTGCGAATTGGTTGTCGCAAACTCAATCATAAAAAGCTCTTTGATGATTGCGTTGATTAAAAAGTCATACTGCTGATACCCTGCGCCGTTTGCCTTGCAAGCTGTGCGCATACTCGGCAGCGTGATATTCACAAGAACGGTCTGCCCGCTCTTTGAGTACGCTTTGGACGAACTCCCGCTCGCCTCGTATTTTCCGACGAGAACGTAGTCGATTTCGTTGCCCTTGCCGTCCACAAACAAGGTCGTGAAACCCGAATACCTTACGCCGGAGATTTGGTGTTTATAGCTTCCGTCAGAGTTTTTCGTTACCTTGGAATAGAACTTCGGGATTCGGATAAACACGTTCCCCTCGGAGTCGACCTCCTCCCTCATTTCGCACCAAGGATAACAGTTGTCGAAATCGCTCGTGATTTCACTCACGCCGACCGATGTCGTCAAACCTACGGCTGCGTCCGTTCGTGTGAGTGTCGGGGTAGATTTTCCAACGCCGTCAACACCGTAGATTTTAGCCTTTTCCAAAACCATTGTGCCGTCCTCCTTTTATGCCTCTAACGCCGCGATTCGGGCTTCGAGATTTTTGAATTTTCTTGCTATGCTGCCTGTCGCCGCATAGTCTTTTGCCTTTACGGCTTCCTCTGCAAAATACGCATTTGCTACGGAGATTTCGTCGATATTGAGCGAAGCTACGGGAGAGCCGTCCACATAAACCACCGTTCCACTTGAAGATATAAGACCTTCAAGCCTTTCGATTTCGTCCTCCATATCGCTCACGGCTTGGGTGATTGCGGTTGCATTTGCCGCAATGCTTGTCGCGTATCCGTCATAGGTGGATTTTAACGATGTCGTAAACGAAGCGGTTGTGTTGTCGAGTACGCTCGCGTTTGAATGCGTGTGCCTTGCTGTTACGTTTGCGTCGATTTTGCTCTTGTAGGTATCGCTGATTTTGAACTTCGGTTTGTTCCCGTCTGCGGAGTCTATGTAGAGCGTTACAGTAGTTCCGTCTCCGTAATACTCATTAACGAGCGCCCCGACGGGAATCTCGATTTTCTCATCGTTATCAAGAACAAGCTCGATATTTTTTGTAGAAGCGTTATACGAGCCGCTCTTGACGATATATTCAAGCGGAAGGTCAATCGTAAAGCTCGTGCCGTCCGTCCTTGTTATCGTCAAAATCCCGTTCTCGGAATTGAGCGCGATGTTTTTTATCGCATAATCCGCTTTGCCGATAGTCTCCTGCAACGAATCATACAAGACCTTCCCCCTGTATGCCGAAAGCGGTTTATTGACCTCCGTAGAAGCGAATCCGTCAACGACATCTGTATATCCGACCTTCGTCGCAAGCCCGTTGGTGATAGCTGTCCGAATATCATTGTGCGCGTCCGTAGCCGTGTTGTGGGTATTCAGCGCCGTCCGCTGCGGCGTAGAGACGGGCTTATCCGCGTCGGCGGTGTTGTTGCAATTCCCAAGCCCTACCTGGGCTTTTGTTACGGCGTGCGGATTATTTTTATCTGCGATATGCGCGTCATAATTTCCCGTCATAATCGCATTAAGTTCGTCTATCACCCTGTCGATTTCGGAGATAGTCGAAAAGGTTACATCGACAATCGGCTGCCAAAACGCACGTTTTATATCTTCGGGCTTCATACCTTGGTCGGAGGGTCTGTCCGGCAACGCATACGCCGATTTGCGTTTAATTGCGTCCTTCGTCGCGCTGCTTACCTTGCTGATTTGAGACATTTTATTTCACCCCCTTGTTGGATTTATTGATTTTATACAAAACCGTGAAAGTGTTTATCGCGCAGTCATACTCATTATCCGAAACAAATCGGAAGATAATGAAGTTGAAGTTGCGCTCCTTGACCCTCACCGAATAGCTACTCGCAAAGCCCGTATCGAAGGAAAAGTTTTCAAACGACAAGTCCTCAAACGAGAAAACATTGATACCCTTCGCCTCCAAGAGCTTGTTCACGCTCTTTGTCTCATAGCCAAACGAGAGCTGCCCGTTCACCTCCGGCTCCGTTGAAATTGTAAGTTTCAATAGTGTTTTGCTTGATTCATTCGTGCCGAAGTCAAATATAGGCGTGTACCACTTTGCAACTACGTTTGCTCTATGGGTGAATCGCGCGACCGGCGTCGAAGGGATTGAGCCGTTATAAGCAGAAAGAGTCAAAGCCTCGCTCGTCCTGTAATCTTTGAGCTGGAACGATGTTTCTGTTACGTTCGTGATATACAGCTCTTTTTTCGAAAGCGATTTATGCAATCGGAATCCGCCCACAGAAATACTCTGCACCTCGCCCTGCTGATTCGTGAGCTGAAAACAGCACAGCCCTTTATCGACCGCATACAATAGATACGGAACACCCGCTTGTAAGCCGCTATTCCCGACATTATCCGCATAGACCTCTATCCCGTCATACATCGAGATGATTTGCTCTTCCGCAACGAATATCTTGCCGTCCGATACGGTCAAATTGTCCGCAAATAGCGAATATATCCCCGATGTCGTAAATGTGAGTCTGTCGTTTTCTGCAAGCCCGATGTCGATATTGCTGTTGTAGATGATTTTGTTTTCCGAAACATCGAGCGCAAGGTCTCCGCTCTCGCTTGTTTGATAGGTGCGGTCAACGTATTCGTCATCAAATACGCACACCTGCCCCTGCGGACTACCGAAATACAGCCGATTGTCAATATTCGCCCACACCCTCGCGGGAATGTTCTCCCAAAACCACCACTCGTAATTGAAGGAATCGTCGAGGTCGTCCTCGCTCGCGTATTTGAATCTCGCGTCTGCAATGTAGCACACGCCGTCCACCGCAAGATAGTACCGATTTTTATAGACGATTCCGACGGCTTCCGAGAGGTCGGAGTGCGTTTTTAGCCGTTCGTTGATAGAGCGGCTTCTCTCCCTTGTATATCTTTCCGTCGTCGCGACGTTATTAGCAAGAACAATACCAAAAACTCCGTTCTTTGAAAGAATAATGTTGTCTCCGCCGAAGTTCACGCAAGCATACCTGCTCACAACGCCTTCGCCTATACTTCCTGCGGAAGTCGGAAACACGCCGCGCACCGCTTCAAGATTCCCGCTACTGTCGTAATATTCTTGATACGAGCCGGTACGGTAGAAAATACTTGCCTCCTGCCCGTTCTCCTCTTTATAGATGACGAGCGTACTGTCCGAAAGCCTCGCATAACCATTAACTGCAACAGAATCACTACCCATTGAAACCGTATTAAGGTCTCCGAAGTAGGTGTAATCGTCCATTTCCGAGTGAAAATCTACATTCGGGTAATCCGAATTTCCGCTCAAAAACAGTCTGTCCGTGTTGCCGCTCACGCCAAAGAGAATCCCGAAGTTACAGTTTGTTATCCTTTCCGAATATCCTTCGACGGAATGCTCGAAGGTTACATAGATGTTGTCCCTGTTCTCGATTTGCGGTGTAGTGGCAATCGTGAGTGTGATTTTGCCATTCGCGTAGTCAACTGTTCCGACCTGCGTATCTCCGTTGTAGAGTTTCGTTTTGTCCGTCTTGGAGTTGCTGATATTGATTATCTTCTCCGTAGAGCCGTCCATTGTCTCCACCACAATAGAGATGTCCGTTCCTTCGTCTATACTTCCCGAATCGAGAGTCCAAGTCTTATTTGCCTCGCTGCTTCCCAAAAGCTGGTTGATACGCTTTGAAGTCAGCATATTCACATCGTCGAGGCTTCCCCTCGTATCATCAAGTACGGAATCGTCGTCGATAGAAATTGTGGTGGTCGGAATATAAGTGTCGATGTTGTTCACGACGCGGCGCAGTTCATAGGTTTCTCCCTCGTCCCAGCTCCCGTACACAAGGTAATCGCCGCACCCGATGATGTACGCTTTCCCCTTATTGAAAAAGGCTTGACTCCTTTGGTCTTTCAAAAGAGCCGTATCGCACTTTGCGGGAGCGTATGTGGAGCTTAAAGTAATGTCCTCCGCAAAATAAGCCTCTTCCTCGGTATGTTTTATACGGTAAAACCTCTTTCCGGCGTGGACGAGCATTTCCTTATGGTCTCGGTTGACATACCAAAATATGCCGTTGATTTGTTGCGGCTCTCTGTTTATCTCGATTTTGAAAAGCTCATTCCAGCCGTTGCGCTTTTTGTTTACTCCGTATTCGTTGATGAAATTCGACATACTTGAAGCACGATTTGACTGAACACGGAGCTTTGAGGAGGAAAAATCAACCCCCTTAAAATCGGCGAGCTGCATTTGCTTTCTTTCTTTGAGTCCGATATTCGTCCTTGCCCTCATTTTACGTCTCCGTCTGCGAGAACACACTCGCTACCTTGCTTGCCTTGTTTGCCCTGCTGTTCAAAATCTCGTCCATTGCCGCCTCATACCAATTCCGCGCCTCGCTTGCTTCGTTCGGCTCATCGTCCCTGTATAAATCCCCTTTGATGAAATACGGGATATGCGAAGCTATGTTTTCTGGAATCGTAAGTTCTTCCTCATCGCTCGTCAAAGACGAAACGCGCGGAATCTTGGGATAATACAAAAGCGTATATGTATCTCCCTCATCAAACCCCGCCACCACGAGAGTATCTCCTTCCTTTTGATATTCGTGGTCTCCGATATATTCCCCGTACTGTGTTTCGCACACAAGCCTCTGCACATCGAAATAGTCCTCGATAAGCTGCGGAAGGTCGAAGCGCATAAATCCGCCGCTTGCAAGCCCGCTCTCTGCCGTAAGAGCAAACGACTTAACGGGCAACACCCGCTTTTCTTCAATGCTCGCAAAACAGCGATTTATCGCTCCTGGCATATTGACAAGATAACTCCCGTAATTCTCATCAAGTGCAAGGTTTGGAAGCTCGTCGATTGCAGGGTCAATGTTATAATTCACAAACATCAACTTCAAGGCTTCGATTTTAATATCTCCCAGCTTCATTATATGTCTCCTTTGCAATCCTGCGGAATCGAACCGCAAACAGCCTTTGGATTGCATAAAAGCGCCTACCTATAAAAGATAGGCGCTTCTCTGCTTATACGAGCGCGACGACGCCGACCTTCGGCGTGCCAGCCGACTGAACAACGATTTTGCCCTTGTTTGTGCCGGACACGTTTTTGAATCTGCCGCTTTCGAGCTTGACAAGGCTTGTGCCAACAGGCACGGTCAGCACCTTGTCGGCAACGCCCTGGATTCCGTTGCCCGCCTTTACGGTAAGCGTGGTTGCTGCGGTGGCGACGATAACAAGAATCATCTTGTCGTCGCCGTCCTTCCACTCGATAGCCTTGTCGGTGCTTGCGGTGAGCGCTTCAAGCTCCACCGTTGCGATTTCGTTTCTCATCGTTACCGCCATTTTCGTTTACCTCCTTATGCGTACTTGACGTTGATGTTGATGACTTCCTTCGGGCGAACGACCTTCGCGTCGAAGAGAATGAATCCCTTTACCGCGTCCGCGAACTTTTTTTCGGGGCGGTAAGGCTCGGTGTGCGTGAGCGGTTTGGCGAAGGCGATTGCTCTTCGGGTACGAATCATAATGTTGTCCGTCGCGCCGGAATCCGTCTTATGGACGTTGTTCGACATCTTGACGATTACATTGCCGTACTTCGCCACTCTGCCGTTTTTGAGCATTTCGCTGTTGTCGGTGTCCTTGTCGATATACGCTTGTTTGAACAGCGTATAGAAGCGCGGCGAAATCGTAACGACGATTTTCGTAGTCGCCTTCACGTCGTTCTCGTACAGTTTTTGGATAGCAAGGTCGAGTACGCCGAGAATGTTGTCCTTCGTTACGGTAGTCGCCGCCGAATAGAGTTTCGCAACGGACGAGTCGACCGCAAAACTTGCAACGTACTTATCCACCTCGTCCGCAAGACCCTCGCTCGTTTCCTGTTCGAGCGCGTCCATAACGCCGTTCACGGCCTGCGCTTTGTCGATGTCGCCGACCATATAGTTGAAGTAGCGGATTTGGTTGATGTACATAATCACCGACGTATCTTCGATTTCTTCGGGCGCGTCGATGTCGTTGTTTCTGTTCGCCTTGGCGAGAGACTTGATTGTGGGCTTGCCGACGCCAAGAATCGTTACGCTTTCGCCCTTCTTTTTAACGCTGCCCTCGTATTGACGATTGCAGTCCTCGACGAAAACGCAGAGTCTTTCGAGTTCACGATTGATTCCCTCGTTCCATACGGAGGGAATGAAGTTTGCGTATGCCATTTATGTAAAATCCTCCTTTTTAATATTTCCAATGGCGCATACTTGCCCTAATTTTGTCATAGTTCTTCGAGACCTCCTCTTCGGACATCTTTTGAACTTGCTCTTTCGTAAAGAAGGCGGTATCCGGTGCGTTAGGGCTTGAAAGCGCACCTGGGGAAGCCTTTCTGTTGGCAAGCATTTGCTTCGCCATTTGCTTGGCTTTCTTCTCGTATTCGCTCGCGACCTCTACGAATCCCTCATAAATTTCCGTGAGAGGAAGCGTTCCGACTTTACCGCTCGCAAAGAGCTGGAACTGCCTATTTTGGATAAGCTGTTCAAGGTTTACATCGGGGTATTTGGTCGAAAAAGACTCCCTGTCCTTTCTAAACCACTCCGCCTGTTGTTCACCTGCTGCGGCTTCTGCCGCCTTTTGGCGCTCTTTCTGCTTTTGGTACTTTGAAAAGTCTGCCAACGGGTCGCCGCCCGATTTTTCGATGTCCTTCATCGTCAAATATTCGTCCACGTCGGCGGAATCTTTCATTTCCTCGCCTGTAAACGGATTTTTGCCGTTGAGAGCCTCGATGATAGCCTTCTCTCTCGTCGCTTTGAGTTCTCTTTGGCGTTCTGCCTCACGCCTACGACGAGCATTTTCGGAGTTCTGCTCCCTTGTCTGGGTTACTTTCTGCTCCGTGGGCTTTGGCGGTTGCCCCGCCTCCGCTTCGGGAGTATCGGTAAACTCGACATCGTTCACGCCCCCCTGTTGCTTGGCGACATCAGCGTTGCTGTCGCCCTGCGGATTTGCTCCGCTTGTTTCCGCTGTTTTGATTTCTTCCGGCATAGAAGTATTCTCCTTTGGATTTTTTCGCTATTCCTGCGTGTAGATTTGTATAGTCAACGAGCTATGCTCGCTTGCTATTGGTGTTTGCCCTTATGGGCTTATTGTAGTTCGCGCAGCCGCGATTGCGGCACACCCAAATAATAGTCTTTTTATCCCGCTTGACCGTTCCCTCGGTTTTGCACTTGGGGCATAACATTTTGCTGTCCTCCTTGCATTTGTCCCGCTATGACTTGGGCAAAATCGGTCGCGTCCTGTTGCACTTCTGCAATTTTCGCGTTTCCAAGTTGGATTTGCTGATTTCCAGCCTCGATTTTCGCCTTAGCCTCCGTGTAGAGATTTGCAATAATCGTTTTGAGTTGGTTGTTTTCCTGTATCAGCGACACAACCTTATCAACCGTCTCTTTTTGCTGCTGAATGATTTTTGTGCTTTGCTCAACCTGCTGCGCGTATTGCGCGAGCTGTTGTTGCAAGACGGCAAGCTGACTCTGCTCGTCCTCCTCAATGCCCTTCAAAATTTCCGTACGGTTGGAAAGCGCGTCCTTCGGGTATGCCTTCAAATATGTTTTCAAAGAGATAAGTCCCTTTGACAGAAGTACATCAAGCGCGTTAATGTCGCCCGCTGTGCTTGCCTTCGTTCCGCTTGTCGCTTCCACCACGACGGAGAACTCGACTCCCGCATACTCCGAACTGTTAAACACGTCCGTAAACTGTACTTCTTCCTCTTCGGACTGTCCGAGCTTGTTAAGGACGGGATTCCCTTGCGCGTCTCTTTTGACCGCTGTTTCCTCGTATGAAAATTCTTTCTGTTCGTAGTAGAGCTTAAAGAACTGCGCAAGTACCTTTCCCTGCTTTTCCTTAACGAGCCAAAAAGCGTCTTTCAAATCCTCTATCGGCTGTTGCGCCTGGGATTGAAGTTGCGCTATCGCAGCACCGGACATATTCGAGCCAAGCACCTCTCCGCTCATAACCTCATTGGCACCCGTTACATTCCTTGTCATCGACATAATGGAGTCAATGAGTTGAAGGGGTTGCGACTGCATTGTTTGCTCGCTCATCTTGCGTATGCCTGTTCCCGTGTTGGAGTAATCCGTCAGCACCTGTCCAGGCTCATTGCTTATCACTTGCCCACGCAAAGCGTTTGGAAGCACGATATACTTTCCCCAAGCGATTTCCTGCGCGTTCAACAACATCATCGCAAGGTTGAAGTTGATTGCCTTTTGATTCGGAATTATCCCTTCCACTTCTCCAAGTCCGTAAATGGAGTTCTCGCGGATTTCATAGTTTCCGACTACCACGGGATAGAGGTACGCCCTTACGCCTTCGGGTACAAGCGTTTCGTCGTGATTGTCGGGAAGGCTATTGTTGGGCGCGTCCTCCTCAAATCCGAGTTCTCTGCCCGCCGCCGCAATATCGGGGGCGAGCGAAAACGGCTTATTGATAACGACCGTCTTCGTCGCCTTCTCACAATACACTTCGCCGTTTTTGCGAAAGTATCTCGTGAGTACCGTACAGAGCTTATTGCCTTCCTGCTCAATAACTCCGTATTTGTTGTCCGTCTCATCGGCAACGATAAGCTCTGGGTCAACGTCCGAATCGCATTTTGCCCTTACACTTTCTACGTCCTCGCGGGAGGCTATCAAAATCCATTTCTGCTTTTGCTCGTCCAACTCTGTCGGGTTGGAAAAGAATATCGAAAGCGGGTCAATGACTTCACAACGGAGACCGCCCTCTTTGATTCCGTCCTTTCCTTTTGCCTCCGAGTCCCAATAGTAATGGAAGAAGTACGAGCCTTTTTTCACGCCGTCGTCGATTGCCTTCTTGTCAAGCCCCTCCTGCCCGATTTCCTTTTGTATGTAGGCGGCGAAGTTATTGAACTTCTCCACATCAACGGTCTCATCTTCCGCCCTGTAAATGATTCTCACGGGGGCGGCGGTGATTGCACTTTTTTTGCTTCGGCATATCATTTTGATGATATTGACGACCGGACGCGGCAGATTGCGCGTGTTTTTGGTAGGCGCAGCCCATTGTTTCCCTTCGTAGAATCGGACAAATTCGGGGAGCTTTTTGGAAAGACCGCTACTCGCTTGATAGGAAAGCCCGTTTTGGTAATCGTCCCAAAGAGTCGTTGTCTCTGCGTTCGTGTCGTATCGTTCCTTAATCTCCATTGCCCTCCTCCTCTGCACCGTTCAACCACTCGTCTACTATCTTCGAGAATGGAACGGGGTCGTCTTGGGTCGTCTTTTGCGAAATCGTCCGTTTGGAAAGCTCTTCGACTTTCTTCTCCAACGCTTCGATTCTTCTCCCAAAATCGTTTAATGCGGGATAAATCTGCTTTTTGCGGTGTCTTTTCTCCCGAATAACGTCTATTTTGTCTTTGATGAATTTGAACATCAAAAGTCCTCCCAGCTCATATATTCCCCGTTTCCGCCGCCTTCTTGGTGAAAGTTTTCTTCAATGAAATCGGACTCTTCGGGGGTTACATCAATCCACTTCTTCGTCTGCTGCGAAGAAATGAAATGCGCAATCGCTTTTGCCATTACGAGGTCGTCGTGCGCCCCCTCGATTGCTTCTTGTTTGCCATTCTCCTTTTTGACAAACGTCGTCATCTCTTTGAGGGTAGGCACATCAACCTCTATTGTCGGGTCGTCCCTCATAAGCTCCACAAGCTCGCCTATGATTATCGGCTTCGTCCGAACGGTGGTCTCGAAGCCGACGACCTCTTCCGTTTTGTCTGTGAGCTTGTCAAGCCTCTGCCGCATATAGAGGTTTGGATAGCTGTACTTCTTCTGCAAGACCCTCATCGGGTGTCGAGAATAGTTCGTCTCGATTCCGATAAGGGCTTCGTGATAGTACATTCCGAGACAGTACATTTGCTCTGCGTACAAGTCCTCGTCCATTTTTTGTCGCCGTAGCGTTGCTGCTGTCCTTCCCGTAAGGTTATTGATGACCTTCCCTGTGAAGTAGTCCTCACCGCTCCCCGCCGTGTCGCCTCCGATGACATACGGCGCTTTCCCGACGACCTCATTCTCTTTGTTTCGTTTGACTTGCGGCTCTTCGTGAATCGTGATACAGCCGTCTCTGTCTGCGACGAACTCTATATCGGTTATACGCCACTCGACATCTTCTGTCTCGCCCAAGGAATTGACTATCGGAACACCCTTCTTGTGGTAGGTAAAATAGCCTTGTTTTGTAGGTTGCGAGCCCGCCGCCCGCACAAGCTGATTATTGAGTGCTTCCAGGTCAAACACGCAATCTCCGCTCGATATGAAGGCTTCCGTGGGCGTTATCGGATATTCCTGCTTGATAGTGCTTTTATCAAGATACCCTGCGTACTTCTTGCAGTACCAAGCTATCTGCTCTCGGTCAAGTCCCTTTTCTTCAAGCACCTTCTTCCGCTCGATGAGCCAGGAATCCGTTGTTTCGAGATATTCATACTCGTTGCTCCTGTACTCCTGCGTTCGCCACCATTCATAAAAAAGATTGTGGCAGCTCCCCGAATCCCAAAGGTCTTTTGCCTCATTGAAGCCGTTTGCGGTTGTCTCGTAAACCTGTATCGCTCCTGCGGTGATTGCCTCACCGATACCGGCTTGCAGGTCTGCAAGACTGCACTCGTAGAAAGCCACCTCGGAGAAATGGACGAAGTTCAGCGTCCTGGAACGCCCAACCTGGTCTGTTGCCGTCGCTATGCGCCACGACGAATTGAGCTTATCGAAAAACAGCTCGTTGCGGGAATTGAACTTCTCGGAAGGCTTTAATTCTTCGGGGAGACGGTCATATACAACTCTTGCCTTGTCGTTGAATATCGCCATTGTATTGTCCGAGCGGTCAGCCATTGTGAAGCCCGAAAAGTTCTTTCTTACAATCGCGTATGAAAGCTGTATCGCCGTGATAACGCTCGTAAAGCCCTGCTGTCGTCCCTTCAAGATGAAAAACGGCTTGCTCGTTCCGAGCGTTTCCAACTTGTCTACAAAATCTCGCTGCGCTTCGTTAAGAAAGAACGGAACGGTCTCCCTTTTCTTATTGACGATATAGAAGGCGACCTCTATAAGCAGATAAGGCTTTGCCTGGACTTCCGCCACCAACGACGGCGTGCTTAATATCTTCACGGCAGAAGCCCGCACAAGAGCTTTGTCAAGGTCAAGGTCTTTCTTCTGCGACCAAATCCGCCGCCTTTTGTCGATGATGTCCTGTACCGTCAGCATTAGAAATCCTCGAACTTTTTGACGGCGATATTGCCCTCAACGATTGCTGTCGCCTCTTTGTTTGCGAGCGCCTGTTTGTCGTACAGCGTTCCGAGTACCACGGCAAGCTCTTTCACGCTCTCGATTTTGATAGATGACATCTTCAAATACAGAGCCTTGCGCTGCGAATCCGTGAGCTGTTTATGGTCGAGCTGCGCAATCTCTTCCACAAGTTCGTCAAGCACATCTTCGCTATCGAGGGCGCGGTCAAGCCGCCTTTCGAGCAGAGTGCGAATTTTTCCGATAAGCCCCCAGGCGTCATCTACGAACTCTGCCTTCTTTTTCTTACGAAGTTCTATCAAACTTTCGTCCTCAAACTTCGTCGACTTCGTAACGGGATTCGTAGGCGCACCCTCCGCCTCCGCATTATCTGCTCCCTGCGGAGTTTCCTGCAAAGCTCTTTGCCTCGCCTCCCTCTCCTGCGCTTGCCGAATCCAATTCTTTTCCCAAGTCTTTACGGTGGTGTACGGAAGCCCCAACTTGTCCGCCACTACTTGCGCATTGTTGTTACAGGCGAGAAGCGCAAAGGCTTTTTCCTTGATGTCGTCGTTATACTTCTTGCCTTTTGCCATTTCCTTCTCTCCGATATTGAATTATGGAGCGTAATGCGGGATTTGCACCCGCCCTTCCCCTGCCGTGCTTGCCGTCTTGCGTTCTCTTACACCATACCTGCCGGAGTATGCACTATACATCTATCACGCATAAGGGGCTTGTCGCCCCAAGCTCTTAATAAATCTTGTCGGTACAATTAAGCTCCTCGTCGGTCTTACCCCAGATTGCGAGCCGTCTTTGCAGGATAGAGGCGTATCTCTGCATTGTTCCGAGCTGTTCTTCCAAACAGTCCTTCATCGCATAGGACAGTCCCGCCGCCGCGAGCTTTCTCCCGTACAGGAACGACGTGAGCTTTACGATTTTCTCATTGAGTTCGTCAAGCTCTTTTTCGACGCGCTCCTTTGCCTCGTCTGCCTTCTTTTCGGTTTCAGCCATATTGAAACACTCCTTGTAAAAAATTTTGGGGGCGGGCAAGACTCGAACTTGCACCAGCGAACTGTCGCGACGCCGATTAAGAGTCAGCCGCTCTACCTTTTGAGCTACCGCCCCCATAGGTGAGGAGTTACAGCCATTTTACGCTACTTATCAACTCCCCGAAGTTTTTCGCAACCGCTCTCGCGGATTCCCCTTGGCTTTGGCAGCGGCGGTATGAATCGAACATACGCATAAGAGAGTCAAAGTCTCTTGCCTTACCGCTTGGCGACACCGCTATGGTCGTGAGCTTCACCTTCTCACGCTACCATTATTGCACAGAAAAAACTGTACTGCGGTGTACACTTTCAAAGAAGCTCCGCAAGGCGCTCTATGATTTTATTCACCCGCTTTTGCACTCCTTCTTTCGTATATCCGATGTCTCTGCCGATTTTCCAATAGGCTTTGCCGTTCACATAGCCGTCAAGGATTATTGTCTTATCCAAGGGGTCGAGCTTGTTTATCGCCTCGATATACCGCGATTCCAGCTCTGTCGCCCGCTGTATGTACTTTGCCGTATCAAGCGTTGCAAGCACCGCCTCGATGTCTGCAATGTTCTGTTTGACCTCTTCGGTCTGTTCTTGCTTTTGCAGGATTTCAAGGCGTTCCTTATGCCTCTTCTCGACCGTCAAAGAAACCTCGATACTATGCGTTATCTTCCGAAGAAGCCGAAGGTCTCTCTTGATTTTCTCCGTCGTCTCCATTCTCACCTCCTGGCTTCGGAATGAACTTTAATCCTTGGCTTACGGCTTTGCGCTCGCTCCCCTTATAAAGCTCAAACCACACAAGGATTGCCCCGCTGTCTTTATCGACCGCCCCAAAGTACCGAAGTTCCTCGCCCCTTTTCTTGATAGCGTTTTTGAGCTTCGTCCGAAGCTCGTCGGACTCCTGCGCCCCTTCCGTATCGTAGCCTTGTTCCGAAAGGAAGGAATATCCGAGCTTGTCAATCGCGGTATAGACCTCGGAAGGGATTACATCAAAAATGTCAATTTCTTTTTTCTTCTTTGCCATTACCGCCTCCCTACAAGCTCGCCGAGAACGCGAATCGCGGTTTCCTGTTCCGAAATTTTTGCGTTCCGAAGGCAAATCTCGTCTTTCGCGCGGGAAAGCGCCTCCTTGCTTTGACCCAACGCCCTGTTGAGAATTGCGAGCCTTTCTGTCTGGGCAGCTTGTTCTTCGTCCTCCTTCTGCGTAACAAAGGAAAACATACAGTAATTCGGAGCAAGCCCTTTGAGTCCTGCGCCGTGCAAAACGTGCGTAATCCGAATTGTTATGCTGCGACCGGTAAACTTCTCGCCGTCCCACTCACACAAGCTGTATATGTCCCCAATTTTGAAGTCTCGGTCGTTGTACCGCACCTCCGCCCGCTTGAATCCGTCCGACACCGCTTCAAAGTATTCGGGAAGGATTTTCAAGACGTTCCCCTGCTTATCGCTCATTTTTCATCTCCTCCATAATAAAATTTGCGTGTTCCTGCAACTCTCTGTCGTTTTCTTCGGCAGGGCAGTATCCTTCGTGTTGCTTATCGTCTGTGTCGCAGACTTCACCCCTGTCCCCATTCCAAAAACAGTAGCCGTCGCAGTAGTAATAGCATTTTCTTTTCATTTTTCACCTTTCAACTCCGCAAGACGGGCAAGCCCAGCCTCCTCATCGCCGTAAATCTCTTTGTGTTCTTGTAATGTACACCACCGTACACAAAATCCGAAAAATGTGGCATACATTCTCGGCTCAATATCTCTTTTTATTTCTTTCACTTCCTCCGCTGCCTTCGATAATCTCTCACGCAATTTGAAATTTTCGGATTTGACCCTTTCGACTTCATTTCTTAAAGAGCCGTTTTCAGCCAACAAGCGATGAATAAAATCAAACGCAACTCTTCCGAGGCGCTTATCGCACTCCCCGCCCCTGCTTCCAGACATCGCTCTTTTCCAAAAGGGGCATTCGGCTGAACAGGCTTTTGAACTTTGACAAAAATTTACGACCTCGATAATTTCTTCATCAGTCATCTTGCTTTTCCTCCGTAAACCCGCCAAGAGCCTCTCTCGTAACCTCATTTAGCCCGCTGATGAGTGAAAGATAGTCGCTCGAATCCCCTCTGCCGCGCAGAAGAATATGCGCTCCATTCTTCCCGACGACAACAACGGCACACAACTTCCCGCCAATGTTATCTACCGGAGTCCCCTTTTTATCTTTTACAATGACATTCATCTTACCGCCTCCTGTGCGAATTTGCATTCGGGCAAGTAGCAAAATGCGAAATGTAGCCGATACCAGTCTCCTCACCCTCTTCGCCTTCAAGGTCTGCCCGCACGACTTCGCCGTTCGGTCTTACTATGTTTGCCTTTCCGTCCTTGTTTTCCCAATACACGACTTCTTTTGCGTTGCAGGGCATAGCTTTCCCCGACGTTGTTTTTATCCAGATGATTTCTGCCCCGCAAGACTTACACCTCGCCATTACTCCACCTCCGGCGTTCCGACATATACGAGAATTGCCTTTTTCCAAGGAAGCGCTTCCGCTTGTTCGTGTGCCATTTTTTCGACCTGCTCATCGGAAAGGCTTTTGTCTTTGTAAAGGATTTCTTCTGCGAAATACTCCTCGATTTCGTCTTGGTCTCCCCTTGCGTAGAAGCGATTTTCGCCATACTTTTCAACGCAAACATACTCGTCTACATAGCAATCGCCCCACGAGCCAATCCAATAAGCGTACCCGTCATCAGCAACAACTTCGCTATACACCAACGGAACGACGGGCAGCGAAGGATTCTCGTTGATGAGCTTCACGAGCTTTGCAGTTTTTTCGTCCTCGATAGGATTTTCCGAGAACGATGTCCGAATAGGGAGAACAAGTTGGTCGAGCTGTATGCCGCCCTCGGCTTGCGCGCTGATACAAAACGCCTCCACTCTACTCCTCTTTGTTTCGAGAATTGCCAAGCGGTTTCTGTGGTCGTCGCCCGCTTCCGCAAGCGTTTTGAAAGCCCGCGAGAGATATGTGGCATTTACGCCAATTTCTCTGTCGTGCTTCTTGGCGTTCTCCCAAATTTCTTCCATATCAACCTTCCACAAGTTAGGGTGTTGGAACGAGTATCGTATTTTTCCGATTGGTTGCTCAAATTCTACGGTCGTATTGGCTCCGTCCGAAGAGATGATGACATCGTTCATTTCACCTGCGCTCGTTTTGAACGGTACCGCTTTGATATAAGCGACAAACTCCTCTTTGTTCGGCTCTTTGCAGGGAATGATGATTCTCCCCGAACGATAGCCGTCCAACGAATACCCAACGATTTTATCCGCCTTGATTTCAAGGCGAATGTATTGCAATGCCGGTCGCGCATTATCTTTTGCGACACAATCCTTTAATGTGATGAGGATTTTCTTAAAAATCCTTTCGTTGATTTTAATGTTGTTCATTTTTAACTCCTTTCGTTGAAGTGAGCGGTCGTTACCGCTATCGGAAACTCCTCTATTTCGCTCGCCCATAAGCACGAGCCTTTTCCGTTGAGCTGTTCCCATATCAGCGGGAAACCGCCGATACCGTCAAACAAACTCGCCATTGTTGCGTTGCGCTCAAAACAAGCACATAATCTTTTCAGCACCCACCGCCAGGGTGGTATTGCTATCGAATTACCGAGAGCCTTGTATCTTGCGGAATCATTTGATTCGTGTTTCTTCCCCTTGCTGTCAGTCCATTCGCCAATGTCCGTCCATCCATCTGGGAATCCCTGCAATCTCTCGCATTCGAGGGGTGTAGGGCGGCGGACACCGTACTTATTCATAACGGCTTGTTGGTCGTGCATACAGTTCAATGCGCCAGCCACTTTATGAAGTCCCGTTTGCTGAACTTGACCGTTCCCTACCGCATAACACACCGAACCAGGACCCTTTGCGACAAGCGTTTGAGAAACATCTTCATCGTTGATATTCGGGTCGTATTGTGCATTCTTCCCTTGATTGAAGGCGGCGCGGTCGATAGAATACAACACACCGACGGAAGCCTGTCCTCCAACGGGATTCCCCGATGATAAACACGGGGACTTGTCTCCCGCTATCGGGTCTTGCGTAAGATGAAAGGCAAGTTCGTTGTCAAGGCAAAGAGGCACTTGATTTCCGCCCGTACCCATTCGGCTTTGAAGTGTCGGTGATTTTTCTCCGCATTCACGAATCACATCGTCTGCGTGGGTCATATCATAGCAAACAGCCATTCCCGTACTTCCCGCCCGAAGCGTTTCGCTTCGTTTCACTTCTGCACCGACACTCATTGCCTTGCTCCCCATTAAGTAATTAAACCCGATTGCCGTTCCAAGGTCTCTTTGAGAATCCTCGGAAGCTCCTTTCCTCTCGCCTCCGCTCTCCGAAGCACACCACGACAGGCTTTCTCGGACAAAAAGTATTTCGGGTGCGGATTGTCCTCCAAAATCTGCGATAAGTGCGATTCTACGACGGCGTTGGGGGACTCCCCAAAACTGCGCGTCGAGAACTCTCCAAGCGACCGAATACCCGTTTCCCAAGATACAGCCGCTTGTTTCCCATTTACCCCCCCCCGCAGGTCGAGGAATAGTGGCATTTTTATCTTTGATACGGCAGATTTCTTCGAGGACGACTCTAAAATCCTCTCCTCCGCTTGAACTGAAAGCACCTGGGACGTTTTCCCAAACGAAGTATCGAGGTCGAATAAACTCGTCTGCACATATTTCACTTTGCTGTCTCATCTCCTTGATGATTCTTATTTGTTCCATAAACAAGCCGCTTCTTTCCCCTTGCAACCCCTCACGCTTGCCTGCAACGGACAGGTCTTGGCAGGGGCTTCCGCCGATAATCACATCGACCATAGGGACTGTACAACCGTCAATTTTTGTTACATCGCCGAGGTGTTTCATATTCCGAGCCTCTTTGCGATTTCGCTTTTTCTCTTACAAACATCACTTCGGAAGTCGTCGCCTTCCAACTTGATTACCCTCGTCGCCATTTCGTTGACTCTCTCAACGATTGCCTTGTCGAGACCGAGGACAGAGATAAGCTCGCCTATCGAATAATTTGACGAAAAGATTGTCGGTTTTTGAGCGTTATATCTCTCGTTGAGTACTTCAAAGAGTTTTTCCTCCGCCCACTTTGAAGATGTCGGCTGCGCTTCTCGTCCGAGGAACTCTTTGCCGAAGTCATCAATGAAGGCAAAATCGCAAGCCTTGATTCGCGCAAGTAAACCGCCTTTCCCGTCGCCTCTTCCGTTGTACGAGGCGCTTATGTAGTCAAGCATTGAGGCAAGATTTGTATAGATACAATTCTGTTTCCGCCAAAGAAGCTCGTTGCAGATACACGCCGTGAGGTATGTCTTTCCTGTCGAATTGTCCCCATAGACATACAGTCCGATATTGTTTTTGAGGACTTCTTGCAGGTTTTTGACATAGCTCTTTGCTTTCTCAAACGCTTCAAGGTTGTTTGCTGTAATCGTTGCCGTTGAGAAGTTCGCGTTTTTATAGCGATTCCCTAAAAGCGAAAGCTCTCGGCGATTATAGAACTCGTCCAAATACTTTCTGCGCTCTTCCTCGTCCTGTCGCTTTTTGGCTTCCGCAGTTTGACAGTCGCACATCACGCGCACAGCCCACTTCCCGTCATCGGTAGAAAACCACCGTTTTGTCTTACATTTCTTGCAATACGGGAGACTGTCATCGCCCAAATATTCATCTTCCTGTAAAGGCTCTTCTCCTTTTCGGAAAGCCTCTTGAAGCTGTTTAAGGGTCGTCATATCATTCCTCCCTATTGTACTTCGACGGTGTTTCTTTCGGTAAAACCTTCTTCGGCTTTTCTCTGCGTTCCCAAGTTCGGACGGCGGCTTTCCAATCTTTCATAGATTGATTCCCAACCTTCCACCCTTTCGACTCGTAAAAGTCAAAGAACTGTTGCGGGTCAATGTCGTTGTTCCTTTCGGCACAATAGGCTGCGATTTCCTCAACAGAAGGCTTTACGAACTTGGAGCGAGAGGCGGCTTGTCCGCCCTCTATACTCTCTTTATCCTTACCTTTCCTGTCTATAACCTTACCTAATCTAACCTGGGTACACATTTTGTCGCCAACTTGTACTACATCTTGTACTACATCGTGTAAACATTCCGTGTACGCCTTCTTGTCATCGAGAGCAAGGGTTGCTTTTTCTTCAACATAGGTTGTCGGTGTATAGCGGTCTGGATTGATGTAGTTATGTATTCTCCAATGCTTTATCACGACCACGCCGCTCTCGAATGTCAGTAAAAACCTTTTTGCTATCAAGAGCTTTAAGTCATCTTCGCTCGCCCCGACCATAGTACGGATTCGCCTTGGATTGCTTACAAAGCCGTCATCGTCAGCCCTCATCGACAAATGGAAGTAGAGAGCTTGCGTGGAAAGAGGCATATCCAAGAAGGCGTCGCTGTCTATAATTCGTTTCGAGAACATTCTGCGCTCCGCCATACGCCCTCCTTAAAACGGAATGTCGCCGTCATCGTCGAACTCTTCAAGCTGCGGTTTTTTGCGCCCTCCGCGCCGGTCGTTCGTTTCTTCGTCGCGCTGTTTCGGTGTCAAAAACTCCACATTTTGAGCCACAATCTCGGTTGCCGTTCTTTTGATACCGTCGTTCCCCTCGTAGGAGCGGGTCTGTATGCTCCCGCATATTGCGACTTTGTTCCCTTTTTTGCAGTACCTCGCAATGGTTTCCGCAGCGCCGCGCCAAGCCGTACAGTTAAAAAAGTCTGTCTCTCTTTCTCCGTCGGCATTGGTATAGTCCCGATTGACAGCTATCGAAAATCGACAAACACTTACGCCGCTTCCCGTTTCCGATAGTTCGGGGTCTCTCGTGAGATTCCCGATAAGAAAAACCTTATTCATTTTTCCCTCCGAGAATTTCAGCAAGAATCTTGGGAAACTCCTGCTTAATAACGGTCTCTTTTGCTTTTTTAACCGTTCTTTCCGCCGCCTCAATCGTACCGATAAAGGTTTGCGTATCGCACGAAGTTACAACGACTCCTCCTGCCGACATTGTTCCGTTTATGCCGATGTCGATTGCATACGCACCGACAATCGCTCTGGTCGTAACATCGAACTCGTCCTTCCCCGTATCAAGATTCTTTACGATGAGCCGGAAGCCCTTTTTGTTGTTATGTTTTTCGTCTTTTACGACAAATTCCTTCGTTTTCATAGCCGTCTCCTTAAAGATAATTTTTGCCGATGATTTTCATAAACTCATCTCGGCTGTGAGTCTTTTCAAATTCCGCTTGGCAATCTTGCTTTATGCGGAGGTCGAGGTCTCGGTCAAAATGCACACCCTCATTCGAGAGGTTATGGTGCCTCCCGCAAAGCCACACCTTGAATCCGTTTCGCTCGCTGTTCTTTCTGTTTGCAGTCCCGCCGAAAACGTGATGTTCGTGCAATCCGTATATCGCGCCGCAAACGTAACACCGCTTCTCGGTCTGCATAATTGATTTAGCCACGGTATGTACTCCTTGCAAGCTCAATTTCGCTGTCATACACCCCCAACTCCGCCAATTTATCAAGCACCGCCTCAATGAGTTCCATCATCTCCTGCGTGTTGAATTTTGACGAGCCGATGAAGTATTGATAGACATTGAGAGTCTTTCCGTTCACCTCCCGCTCGCCCATTTTCCGGACAACGCGAAAGGATTTACGAAGCATAGGCTCTGCTTCGGGAAGAGCCAACAGATAATCGTAGGCGACATTCGCCTCTTCGAGCATAATGCAATAGCACTCCTCGCTCGATACTCTGTTTTTTCTTCCCGACATCGCCATTGCCATTTTTCCAAGCAACACCCACAAGAGTTTGTTCTGCTCGATACTTCTTTTGGACTTATACGGCTTGACCTCGACTTCCAATTTCGCCTCTGCCTTTTTCGTTTCTTCAAAGGCGAGAAGCGCAGCCTGTTTGTCTATCCCGTGAACAACATAGCTGATAACGAGGTCGCCGTTTTCGTCGCTCATTCGATAGGTCTTGTTTGCGATAAACTTACTCACCCGATTCTCCTTCAACCGCCTTTCTTAAAGCGGTCATAAGTTCATCGAACTGCTTATCCGAAAGGTCGTTGATTTTAATGTTCTTCTTGAACTTTTTAACAATCCAATCGGTAACATCGGAAATCGACAATTCGCTTTCTTTGAGCAGGTCGTTTACCTGCGCCCATTTGGTCTTTTTCTGCGTGCCAGGCGTTTGCTTCTGTGCCGCTCTTGTTGGCTCTGTGGGTGAAGGCGGGGTGTATTTGGTATTTTCGTCCCAATACACATCTGCGCCCATTCCAAGAGCCTTGCAAGCCACCGAAAGCGCGTCCGTGTATGCCTTCTTGTAACATTCGTCGTCCGTATAAACGCCATTCTGTTCCTTCACAACGGCTTTACTGCCGCCGATACCAGGAATAGGCTCGCTCCATTCGCCGTCCACTTTGACTCGCAGTTCGATTTCAACGCTTGCAATGACCTCGTTGTTTTCTCCAAAATCGAGCCAAGTGCGGACAATTTTCGGAATCCAACCGGTACCGCAAACCCCAAACTCTTCTGTGAGTTTTTTGATTCGCCACATCGGATTGATGTCCGTCATTCCCTTTAATCTGCCGCCCGTAATCTTCTTTTTGGCGTTTTCGGGAACACTTCGGACTTTTTCATACAGTTCGAGGTTTTCCATACTTACCTCCATTCAAGGTCTCGTTTTATGTAATAGACCTGCAAAAGCGCCTTGAACATCTTGAAATATTTGCGCACGGTCGGCATAGGAATTTCCTTGTACTGAAAAGGCTCGTCCTCGTTCCTGCCGATATTGAGAATCATAATTTGCTCCACTTTGTGCTTGTTCTCTGTCAGCAGATTTGCATACGATGACACTTGGAGAAAATGCTCGTTGAATATCCCCTTGCCGCTTTTGAAGTCCACGAGCGTATATTTGCCGTCGATTTTGCAGTAGAAGTCCAGCGTTCCGCCGTACTTATACTTTTCCGATACGAAGCCTTTTTCATTGAATATCGGCTCGACCTTATGCTGCTTCTCCCATTCGAGGTACTTCTTGAAACCAACCTGCGCCATTTCGATTTCAAGGGGCGTATTGTCGGAAAGGTCTGCCGTTTTGCCCGTAATGTGCGCCTCGACGAGCGCGTGAATGAGCGTTCCGACAGCCGCCGCCTTATCGACGTACTTTGTAGAGTCGATTCCCTGTAAACCAAGGTTGTTTGCCCATTTTACGAGCGCGGGCTTATTGAGAAGTCCCGTGATTGCGGTCGCACCAGGGACGAGAGTCCCGTCCGCGAGATAATACCTGGTATGAGCCTTGCTTGCTTTTTTGAGCTTATCAGCCATTGTTGTTACCTCCGTAAAGTGTTTCGACGGCTTCCGCCCTCTTGTTTTCGGGCTTTTCGCATTCCTCGGCGTACTGCTTTCTTGCGTACTCCAACCCCTGTTCCAAGTCTTTGATTGCCGCAACAGATACCTGCACCTGTTCGAGTTTTTTACACATTTCGTCGAAGTTGCTTGTATTCGACATTCCTATTCCGTTCTGTTGCATTTTCACGACGAGACCTTTCTTGGCAAGGTCAACCTGTTCCGTGAGGACTTCAACCCGTTCTTTGTAGTAATTTTTCATAACAAATTCTCCTTGACTTTTTATAGATTTTTTGCTATGATATTTGAAAAGGAGCATAGCTCTCCTTTGCGAGACTTCACTTACTTGCTGCCAGGCTGTGGTGAGGTCTTTTCTTTTTGCAAAATTTCTTGATGTGTGCGTTTCAGTTGCATATAGCACCAATTCGCCCACGCCGTAATGTCTTGAAAGCCGCATTTCTGCAACGCCCCGTTCTTGAAGAACTCTCTCGCTTCTTCGGGTAACTCTGCTGTAAGCCGGTACACGTTTGATTTCCTCTTGCGCTTTTTCGGCTTTGCGGGCGGAGCGTAGTAAACCTCGTGCGGCTCGTAGATGTCCTCGACGGTACACCCAAGCTCTTTCAAGATAAGTTTCATTGTTGGCGGAGTAGGCAGACACTTGTAATTTTCAAACTTGCTCATCATCGGCTCGTCAGTACCGACCGATATTGCAAGCTCCTTCTGCTGCCGCCCCTTCGCAACGCGAATTTCTTTCAGCTTCACCTTTATACCTCCTTGTCAGATTCTTCCTCGACGGTAATGCCGAGAGCTTTTGCGATTGCCCTGCTCTTCTTGTCAAGAGAGCGAAGCTGATACATTCTTTGCCGAAGCATATCGTTTTCGGCTTTCTTCGCTATCTTCACATAGGGACTGCTTTTCAGCCGTTCGATTTCCGCCAGAACTTCCTCCGTTGTCATCGTTGACTTTGCCGTTGACACCTCCTTTTTGAGATTTCAGCCACTCTTGGAACTTCTCTTCGTTTTCGGGGCATTTATAGAACTGTTTGATAGGCTCGTCCAACGCCCTTGCCGTGAGATATGTTTGAAGTGGCGACATTTTCAGTTTCGTTTCCTCTACCTTCACGGCTACCTCCTTTTGTTTCGTTTAGGAAACTTTTAGGTTAAAAAAAATTTGATTGAGCTTCTCGACTCCAAGAATTTCTCCCACTTTTTTCAGCTCACTCAAAGTCCATTCGCTTTTGCCGTTAATGCGCTTTGATAGCGTAGACTTATTGATTCCAAGAATTTTCGCAAGCTCATCGGTCGAGATTCCCTTAATAAGCAGCTCTGCCTTTAAGAGATTCGCATTGAACATCTAATCACCTCCTTTGTTTCGTTTAGGAAACTTCTTGCCTATATATTACACCATTCAATCTTGTTTGTCAATGCTTTTAGGAAACTTTTTTTGATTTTTTTCAAAAATCTATTGCCTTTCGGAAACTTTTATTGTATAATATAGAAAAACACGAGGAGCATTCTATGGAAATAAAAGACAAAATTCGAGAACGCAGACTTGAACTTCATCTAACCTTGGAAGATGTCGCAGAGCTTGTTGGGGTTGCAAAGTCAACTGTAAAAAAATGGGAAAGCGGTCAAATTGCAAGTATGAGACAATCTAAAATAGTTGCACTCGCCAAAGCATTGCGCGTTTCCCCTACTTATTTGATTTACGAAGATGAGCCTATTTCTTTTAATACGGGGGTAAATAATGGAATTATCGGCAACCACAATCACAGCAATGTGATATACAACGAAACGTCCGGCGAAATAGAAACCGAATTGATTGCCCTCTGCAAAAAGATGTCAGTTCAGCAAAAAAATAAACTTTTGACCTTTGCATACAGTCTCATCGAAGATAAGGAGGATTAAACACGATGAAAAAAATTATTACTGCTTTTGCAATGTTATTCTGCCTTTGCTCTGCATTAACCTTCTCCGCTTGTTCTTCCAGCGATTCCGACAGAATCGGTGAGTTGGAGCAACGAATTGAAGAGCTTGAAAGCGAAAGCGCAATTAACTATGAGCAAATAGAAGTTGACGCAAATACTTTACGGCACTACATAGCATTTAATATAACTATTTCCGACTGTTTCGTGGAATATATCGAAACAAACGCTCTCGGAAGCCGCGTCTACAATCTTGCTTGCGTTGCAACAATTACCACATCTCGCGCCGCGGACTGCCATTTTATAGGAGAAACAGACCAAACTCCTTTTAATGTTAAGTACAATTTAGACATACTAACCCCTTATGGTTGGGATTGTTCGACAACCTCTCCTTCTGCGCAAGTTGATTATAATGGTAACTCTTCTGTTTCTTTTGCTCTTTGGAGAGAGAACACAACAAGTTTGGAGTTCCCTACATTTTCTTCTTCTACATTTTTAATGACTGTTGTCGGCGGATATGTTCTTGTCCCCCAGGAGGCATAATGACTACTATTAGAAAAGCGGTTATTTACGCTCGCTTTTCGAGCGCAAAACAAACAGAGCAGTCCATTGAGGGGCAGCTCCGTATTTGTCATCAATATGCAAAAGACAATGATTTGGTCGTGGTGAAGGAATATGTCGATAGAGCCAAAACCGCCAAAAACGACCTCCGTCCCAGCTTTCAAAAAATGCTTGCGGATAGTTATAATCACGAGTTCGATTTTGTTATAGTGTACGCTCTCGACCGCTTCGCAAGAGATGACGGAGACCACGGAACAGACAAGAGGATTCTCCAAAGAAACGGCGTTTTACTTCTTTCTGCTACGCAACAAATCGGTGTAAATGCAGACGGAACGGAAAACCTCGGAGGCATATTGACCGAAGGAATCTATGTTGCTCTCGCAAAATACTATTCCCGCGAATTGGCGCAAAAGGTACGCCGAGGGCAAAATGAAAGTCTTGAAAAGAAGAATTTTCTTGGAGGAAGCGTGTTGTACGGTTATCGTGTTGTAGATAAGAAATTCGTCATCAACGAAGCAGAAGCGGAAATTGTCCGTGAAATGTTTGAATTGTATTCCAAAGGAAAGAGCGCCTTTGATATTGCTGATATTTTCAAGGCAAAAGGCTTAAAAAACTCTCTCGGAACAAATTTCAAGCCCAACGGAATTATGCGAATGTTGCAGAATCAAAAATATATCGGAACATTCAAATATGGCTCTCGGATTATTGAAAACTACCTCCCCCCTATCATCAACAAGCGACTCTTCGAGGTTGTGCAGACAAGAATCGCAGAAAATAAACGCCAACCTGGAAAGGGCAAGGCGTTTGATAGATACCTGCTTACGGGCAAGTTGTACTGCGGGTACTGCAAACATATAATGGTCGGCGAATCCGGCACAGGTCAAAACGGAGACATCTACCACTATTATAAATGCGGCACAAAGAAATATCGAAAGGGCGTTTGCAAGAAGAAGAATGTCCCGAAACAGGAGCTTGAAGATTTGGTTATCAAATCGACCCTTAACCACGTCCTCCGCAGCGATATTATTGAAGATTTGACCGTGCAGCTCCTCAAAATCCAGGAGGAAAATAGAAACACGGCAGAAGTCGAAGTCATAAAACAACAGCTTGCAGAGGCCAACTCTTTCATCAAAAATATTCTCACCGCTATTAAAAAGGGCGTCATTACAGAATCCACACAAGAAGAGCTTGAACGGTTGGAAGCGGAACGGGCAGAGCTTGAAAAAAAGAAAGCCCTCGCGGAATACGATGAATCCACCGTTCTCACACGAGAGCGCATACAATTTTGGTTTGAGCAATTTGCAAACTTCGATATTAACGACGAAGGGGCGCGCCAATATCTTGTAACATATTTCATCAATAGAATTATTCTGTACGACGACCGAATGATTATCATTTACAATCACGACGGTGACAATCGCACAGAGCTTGATACAAGCGAGATAGAAGGCGCTTTCGGATTTGAAAGCCTTTCTCCCACCAGTGTCGTCAGAGTTTGAACACCACAAAGACGGAGTATATTTTCGTCGGCGGTATTTCGGGCTTTGTGGCATACAAATAACGAAAAAAGCAACGGATTTACCGTTGCTTTTTTCTATTGTTATTGATTATGGAATTTCTACAATTTTCAACCTGTTCTCTAAAAGCAATTTATGAGTTAAGTTTTTGCCCTGTTCTTTATTAATCAATGTTTTTCCATAGGTATTGATTAACCGATAAACTTCGTCCGTCTGTTCAAAACCTTTTGAATAATAAAATATTAAACTAACTTTGTTATTTTCATATATATTATAATAATCAAAGATACTTTGAAAATAAGAGTAATCGGCTTCACTAAGTGAGTGCCCGTAAAACTTTATTTCAATCAACCGATTATTTTTTTTCGGCAGAATACAAGTTTCCGCATTAGTATTTAGCATTTTTCTGTATGTTTTACTGAATTTATGTAGTTCAAAATTTTTCTCATGCGATTGAATTATTGAATCATCTATACCAAATATGATATTGCAAGACGTACAGTCTCTTGAACATTTATTCAAGCAAAGTTTGCCATGCACGTTATTATACAAACACGGGCTGTCAACTCCTAAAATATCAAACAAAGCGGTATAGTTAAAACTCAATATATTGACTGAACGTAAATTTGCAAATTCATGCGACAATATACGTTTCTCTCTCCAATCAGATTGACACATCGTTGGTGAAAGTGGTTTATCGTATGCTTTTTCCTGACGCTTTATAATATCGTCAATTGTTTCAAATTGGATATCAGTAAAACCTGTTAAAGTTTTTAATAAATTCATCGCATTAACGATATATTGTGTATTAAATTCATTCTCGTTTTTAGGATTAACAATATTATCTTTAATGTATTTGCAAAATCTTCTCTCAAATTTATTTAATTCCTGTAAAATATGATTTATAAGTAAAGAACATGCTTCATCGTCCGAACAAATGTTCCTTTGTAATAAAGAAAAATAGAAAGACATACAAATTTTATACAAAAATTCTTTGATGGTTTTTATTACTTCAAGCGATTCGCCTTGCCTAACGCTTTTTATAGCATTAAAAGCAATTTCTTCAATTGTCAAAACGGTATCTTTTATAATTGTTTCAATATCACACCATCTATAATTATCATTTCCAAATTTTTTATAGTATTCATTTAACAAATTTTCCCAAAAACCTATTGCTTCCGCTTTCTTTTGTCGCAAACCGTATTGTACGCCAATATTATCAAGAATTGAGCTTTGAAAAAAATCTTTATAAGACGACTTTAATCCACAATGCAGGTCAAATCCATTCCCCAAAATTAAAAGTTGCGATGAGGGCATATATCATAACTCCGTTGTTTTTTATAATTATACTAGACCTGAACATGAAAGTCAAATTGTCTTGTGTTAGAAGGGAAATATCCCCCGTCGTCTGCAATCTCTATGAGTGTAGGCGGCTTTTTTTATACTCCCGCAAATTTGATTACGGAAATATCTTTGCTTATGTCAAAGTTATATACCGCCGTTATCCGTCGACAGACCGCCCGTCCGTGTGATAAGCTATGTTTCATATATTAGAGTAGTGTTATACTTCAATACATACGTTCTGCCAATTTGCGGACGGCGCTTTTCTTCAAAACAAATTATATTGCTTTATCGACAAAAAACTTGAAAGAGTACGCGAAAAAAAGTAGCCACCGAAGCAAAAACGTAATAAAATAAATAAATCGAAGGAACTGTTGCAATCACGCTGCCGTACAGACAAGCGGCTGACAAATTTACGGAGAAAAAATGCTTAGATTAGAAAACATAACAAAGGATTACAAGGTAGCCGACACCACCGTGGCGGCTTTGCGCGGCATCGACCTCGCATTCAGAAAAAACGAATTCGTATCCGTGCTGGGACCGTCGGGCTGCGGCAAAACCACGCTGCTCAACATAATCGGAGGTTTGGACAAATACACGTCGGGCGAAATGTTCATAAACGGAAAGAGCACCCGACATTTCAACGACGCCGATTGGGACGTATACCGCAACCACAGGATAGGCTTTGTGTTTCAAAGCTACAATTTAATCCCCCACCAAACGGTACTGGGCAACGTCGAGCTGGCTTTAACCATAGCGGGCGTAGGCAAAGCCGAGCGCACGAGACGTGCCAAGCGCGCGTTGGACAGGGTGGGTTTGGAAGGTCAGTACAACAAAAAGCCAAATCAGCTTTCGGGCGGACAATGCCAACGCGTGGCTATTGCCCGCGCGTTGGTCAACGAACCCGATATTTTGCTTGCCGACGAACCGACGGGCGCGCTTGACACGGCGACTTCCGTTCAAATCATGGAGTTAATCAAGGAAATCGCGCATGAAAAGCTTGTCCTCATGGTCACTCACAATCCCGAGCTCGCCGAAAAATACTCCACCCGTATCATAAAGCTTTTGGACGGCAAAACAATCGACGACACAAACCCCTATTCCCTGACGGAAGAAATGGAAGAGCACAAGGCGGAAGAAACGTTGCCTGCAACGGCGGACGACGGACGCGAGCCTTCGGACAAAAAAGCCGAATCGACTCCACGCGCGGGCAAAAGAAAAGCCGACAAGCGCACCGGCAAAGAAAAAGCCAAAATGTCTTTTGGCACCGCGTTCAGGCTGTCTGCGCAAAATCTGTTTACAAAAAAAGGGCGCACGGTCATGACAAGCATTGCCGGAGCCATAGGCATAATAGGCGTGTCTCTGGTTCTCGCAATTTCATACGGAGTGCAGTCGTACATCCGCACAATGCAGAACGATATGCTTTCGGGCAATCCCATAACCATTGAGGAGACCACCTTCGACATGAGCGCGCTCATGTCCTCAATGACGCCGTCGGAAAAAAGCGAACTGATTGTAGAAAACGGATTTGTCAACGTAAACTCTCTGATTGACTCGCTCGTAAAGCGCTCCGGCACGGCGGACAATCTGGTGATAACAAACAACATCACGCAGGACTACGTCGATTTCGTAAAGGCTCTCCCCCGCGAGGACGCCGCCGCCATTCATTTGGACTACGGGCTTGACGCAGGCAACAACATTTACACCGATTTCAAAACCGAGCACGACGGGCAGGCGCAGAACATGTCTCTGACCGCGATTAGGACGATTTACACCGCCGTGCTCAAAGAAACGAAATTTGCTCAGTACGCCACATACGTAACCAATCTTACGCAAAATTTCAGGCAGGCTCCCTCCGACGACGCTTATTTGACGGAGCAATACGACCTGATTGAGGGCGGGCTTGCGCACGCCGCAGACGAAGTAATGATAGTGGTAAACAAAAACACCGAATTGACAGACCTGCTGCTGGCTCAGCTCGGATACTACTCGCAGGAGGAGTTTATGAATCTCGTTTACAAGGCTTCGGACGACCCTCTGTACGACGAGTCTCTCGACAAGGAACGCTTTTCTTATGACGAGCTTGTCGGGCGTTCCTTCGTGTGGTATCCCAACGATGAAATTTTCCTCGCGTCCGCCAATCCCTTTTCCCCTTTCACCTATCGCGCTTACGGCGAGGGACTTGAAAACGGCATAGAGCTGACGGTTACGGGCATACTGCGCCCCAAGGAGGATATTTCATACGGCTGTATGTCTGCGGGCTTTTATTATACCGAAGCTTTGGCGCAGACCGCTTTGGAGCAGAACGAAAACTCCGCAATCGTCTCGTATCTCAACGAAAAAGGAGAAAAGAATTTTACAAGTCTTGTTTACAACGGCATCCCCACAGGCATAACCTTTGATTTTTCCTACACTTATCTGGGCGAAACACACGAAAATCAGACGGGGCTTGTGGGCACGCCCAACGCAATGTCGGCGCTCATGGGCAGCATGGGCGGCGGCGGAAGCGGAAACGCGCCCGACGAGTATTACACTCTTACGCTTCAACAGCTGGGCGGCGTCAAGCTCCCCTCATCTCTGTCCGTCTATCCGGTCAATTTCGAGCATAAGGACGCCGTCATCGCCTATCTCGACCGCTGGAACTCCGACGAGGATATCGTGGTAAACGGCAAACTCATAACCGCGGCGGAGCGCGACGACATAACCTACGCCGACAATCTTTCGCTGGTTATCTCTATGATAAACGATTTCATCGACGTGGTGACCTATGCGCTGATAGGCTTCACCGCGCTGTCTCTCGTGGTGTCCTGCGTGATGATAGGCATAATAACCTACGTTTCGGTTGTGGAGCGCACAAAGGAAATAGGCGTCATACGGTCGTTGGGCGGCAGAAAACGCGACGTTTCTTATCTGTTCAATGCGGAAACCTTTATTATCGGGCTTGCCTCCGGTCTAATCGGCATAGGCGTAACCTACGCTCTGTGTCTTGTCGTCAACCTGATAGTAAGCTCTGTCAGCGCAATAGCCGCCATAGCCGTTTTCCCCTGGTACGAAGCGGTGATAATGGTTTGCGTAAGCGTCGTTTTAACGCTGCTGTCGGGATTGTTCCCTTCAAGCGCGGCGGCTAAAAAGGACCCCGTTGTCGCGCTGCGCACAGAATAATGGAAATAAAAATGAGCGACAGATTTATACGCTCGCGCGCGCTTTTCGGCGACGAAGCGTTTGAAAAACTCAAAAACAGCCGCGTGGCGGTTTTCGGGCTGGGCGGCGTGGGAGGCTACGCTCTCGAAGCTCTCGCCCGAAGCGGAATAGGCGCGCTGGACGTCATCGACCCCGACGATATAGACGAGTCCAACATAAACAGACAGCTTTTGGCTCTGTCCTCTTCGGTAGGACAGAAAAAGACGCAAACGGCAGTCAAAAGACTCAAAGAAATCAATCCGGAGTTGATTGTCTCCGCGCACGAGCTGTTTTACTCCCCGGAGAGCGCCGACGCAATAGACCTGAAACAATATGACGCCGTTGCCGACGCAATAGATTTTTTCCCCGGCAAGCTGGAGCTTGCTTTAAGAAGCCGCGACGCGGGCGTAAAACTTGTGAGCTGCATGGGAACAGGCAAGAAAACCGCTCCCTCCCTAATCAGGGTTTCGGACATATCCGAAACGTCCGTGTGCCCTTTGGCGCGAAAAATGCGCGCCGAGCTGAAAAAAAGAGGCGTAAACGAGCTAACGGTAATTTGGTCGCCCGAGCAGCCCGCGCCCGCGCGGGACTCCGTACAAAGCTCGGACGGAAAAAAATTCATGCCGAGCGGAGCAGTCGTGCCGGCGGTTGCGGGACTGTATTTGGCGGACGCGATAATAAAATATTTGCTCAGCAGATAAAAGCAAAGCTTAACCCGTCTGTACCCGTTTCCTGTCTTTTTCCGCTCGAAAATCCGAGAAGCAAAGTTTTTTATTCTTTACATTTTTAATAAAGCAAAAGTCGGGAATCTTCTCCCGACTTTTGCTTTTAAACTGCCGCTGTTTTTTGCTCGGCGAAATGAAAAACAAAAAATCACCGCCTCCCCTATCGAATCGGCATACAAATCCGCTTATGCCAAGCAAGTCCGCCGCGGCTTGTTTTCACGTTTTCAAAATAAGCGCCTCGGGTGGCAAACCGAAACAAAAGCACATATCTTAAATTATAGATTATTTTTCGGAGGACGATATGTGCGGAATTTTCGGAGTAAGCGGCTCAACCCCCGCAGTTCCTTTAATCGCAGCCGGATTAAAAAAACTCGAATACAGAGGCTACGACAGCAGCGGGATTGCCGTAAACGGAGAAAAGGGAATCTGGCTTTGCAAATCGGCGGGCAGTCTTTCCCATCTTGAAAAAAAGCTCAATCAATCCGCGCCTCCGCTTTCTTCCGTAGGCATAGGACACACGCGTTGGGCAACCCACGGAAAGGCAACCGACCTCAACGCCCACCCCTTTCTGTCAGCCGACGGCATGTTTGCCGTTGCGCACAACGGCATAATAGAAAATTACACGGGCTTAAAAGCGTTTCTTTCCGAAAAAGGCTTTTCCTTCGTCTCGGACACCGACAGCGAGGTTGTCCCCATGCTGTTGGAATACTTTTACGACGGAGACGTGCTTAAAGCCATAAGACGCGCGGTTTCCGAGTTGGAAGGCGCTTTTTCCCTTGCAATAATAACCTCCCATGCTCCCGACTGCGTTTTTGCGGCGCGAAAAGACTCCTCACTTGCAATAGGCCGCGGCAAAGGCTGTTCGTTTGTATCTTCGGACATTCCCGCCCTTTCGGGCTTTGCCGAGCAATGCTGTATCCCCGACGAAAACAGCGTCGCCGTGCTGCGCAAAGGAGAAATCAAGCTGTTCGACCGACAGGGCAACAGAACCGCACCGAGCTTCAAACCGACGGGAGAATGCGGCGGCGACGCGGAAAAAGGCGACTTCCCGTTTTTTATGCTAAAAGAAATATTCAGTCAGCCCCGCTGTCTGACCGACGCGGCGGCTCAGTTTACAGACGGAAAACGGCTGAAAAAAATTTTGTTTTCGGATGAGGAAGCAAACGCCTTTAACCGCGTCAAGCTAATCGGCTGCGGCTCGGCATACCACGCGGGAGTCGCGGGAAAAAATTTCATCGAACGGTTGGCGGGTATTCCAGCCGAAGCCGAGCTTGCGGGAGAGTTCCGCTATCGGGACGTACTTTGCGACGAAAAAACTCTCGCCCTGTTTATAAGTCAGAGCGGGGAAACCGCGGACACCCTGTTTGCGCTGCGGCACGCCAAAGCAAAGGGAGCGGCAACTCTCGCCGTCGTAAACACCCCTTTGAGCAGCATTGCGAGAGAAGCCGACAAGACGGTGCACACGCGCGCGGGCACGGAAATAGCCGTTGCCACTACAAAGGGCTACACAACGCAGGTGCTGTGTTTGTTTGCCGTTGCGCTTTTGCTAGGCAAGGCTCGCGGAACGCTGCCCGCTTGCGAGGAGCATTACGTAAACGCCATGCTGAGCGTCCCCCGCGCCGTGCGGGAGACGCTTAAACTTGACGACAGTCTAAAAGCCGCGGCAAAATCCATTTGCAAAGCGCAGTCCGTGTTTTTTATCGGTCGCGGACAGGACTACGCCGCGGCTATGGAGGGAGCCTTGAAGCTGAAAGAAATTTCCTACATAAACGCCAACGCCTACGCTGCGGGAGAATTAAAGCACGGCACGATTTCTCTGATTGAGTCGGGCACTCCCGTCGTCGCGCTGGCAACCGACGGCGCGCTGTTTTCAAAAACCATGTCCAACGTCGAGGAGGTAAAAGCGCGGGGCGCCGAAACGCTGCTGTTCACCGTCTCAGATGTCATGACAGGCGAAGTACCGCCCGACCGAGCCGTTGTGCTGCCGCACTGCAGGGAGCTTGACATCATCCCCGTTTCCTGCGCCTTGCAGCTGTTGGCTTACCACGCCGCAAACGAGCTTGGACGAAACGTAGACAAGCCGAGAAATCTCGCCAAATCCGTGACCGTAGAGTAAACAAAAAAACAACAATGCCGACGGAAGTTTGCCGTCGGCATTGTTGTTTTCAGGCGCGTTTTTTGATTTTTTCTCCCTTGGCGACCTGCTTTACCGTTCCCCCTACCTTTGACGGCTTTTCCGATTTGAGAAGCACGCTGCGCCTGAGCGCGTCCACAAGGTCCATTGTCTTTTGCGGCTTGGAGCCTCCCAAAGACTTGATTTCCTTGCCCTTGACCTTGCCGTCGATGGCTTTTAACAGTCTCTCGTTGTATTCGTCCTTAAACTCGGTCGGCTCGAATTTGCCGCTCATGGAGTTTATTACCGTGCGCGCGAGAGACAGCTCCTTTTCTCCGCTTTCGCTATTGAGCTTTACGGGATTTTTTTGTACTTCCTCGTCAAAATACATCGTGTTGAGCAACAACGTCCCGTCCTTTGTCCTGAGCGCCGCAAGCGTCTCCTTGTTTCCGAGCACGCAACGCGCTATTCCCGCTTTTTTCTCCTTTTCCATAGCCGCGACAAGCACGGCGTAAGCCTTGTCCGCCCCCTCCGGCGCAACGTAATAAGGCTTGTCGAAATAAATCGGGTCTATTTCTTCCAAACCGACAAACTTTTCTATGGTTATCGTCTTGTCCTTGGGAGTTTTCAGCTTTTCAAAATCTTCGTCGGAAAAAACGACGAATTTTCCCTTTTCGTATTCGTATGCTTTGACAATATCCTTTTGCTCTACGGTTCTGCCGTCGCACTCGTCGCAGGTTTTGAGATATCTTACCTTCGACATGGTCTTTTTGTCCAACAGTCTGAAATCCACTCCGTTTGACCTTACCGCAACGTGCAGCGAAACGGGAATATAAACGAGCCCGAAGGATATGCTTGCCTTGACCGCCATAAATAGAAACCTCTTTGCATTCGATTATTGCCAAAGTTTGCTCCGATTAAACAAAATAAGGCAATAACTTCAATTTCACCCACAATTCTCCGTTAATATTTTTAATTCAATTTTTTATCATTTTTATTCACAATTTGTTTGACATTTAAAATTTTTTGTGCTAATATTAAACAAGAAAAATTAAGTATTATCTCTCCCGATTTTCAAATTGTTTTTTCATGCCTGTTTTCAATTTTAATTGAAAACAACCTCCTGACGGTGGCGCACCCTTAAAAAAGGGTGCGTTTCCTCTGTACGAGCACTGCTGCAAAATCTTAAAGACGGCATAGCTGCGGTTTTGAAGGATGCAACTTACGTTTATATCCGCTTAAATATATTGACGCCTGAAAAATATTTGAATTTCCCCGAAAAAATGCTATAATTAAAAGCAAGGTTCAAGGTGTCTTAATTATGGATAAAAATTTAATTGCTATCGTAGGCATGTGCGGAGCGGGCAAGTCGGAGCTGACCGATTTATTCGTCAAAGCCGGCTTTTTCCGTATTCATTTCGGCGATTTGACCATGGACGAATTAAACCGTCAAGGACTCGCGGTAAACGAGAAAAACGAAAAACATATTCGGGAAGATATACGCGCCCGTTTGGGCAAATCCGCTTACGCTCAATTGGCGTCAGTAAAAATAGACGAGAGCGAAAATAAAAACATAGTGCTGGACGGGTTATATTCCTGGTCGGAATATACTTTTTTGAAAAACAAATATCCCGAAATCGTCCTGCTTGCAATAATTACAAACAACTCTATGCGAAAACAGCGCCTTTCCGTCAGAAAAATCCGACCGCTGACGGCTCAAGAAGTAGATAGCCGCGACGTCGCCGAAATAGAAAATCTCGACAAAGGCGGTCCGATCGCAATTGCCGATTATTATATTTTAAACAATTCCGACAAAAACAGTCTTACAAAAAGCTTTGGGGAGTTTTTGGAATGGCTCAATCAAGACAACCTAAAAAAATAATAATGTGGGCGTTAACCTACGATTGCAATGCCTCTTGCGAGTATTGCTACTTAAAAGATTTTCGCTTTTTTCATTGCGAAACAAAACAGGCATGAAAAAACTCGTTTAAAAAAACAGCTCGTTCCGACAAAATACAAAGCGTAATCAGGCAAATTTAATAACTTGTCAGATTTTTTTCCTGTATTCTTCTCTTGCGGGCACGCCGTTGACCACGTTGTCGGGATAGCCGTCGTAAAAAGCGCCGACGTTGACGGCAGCGTCGTAAACCACGTCCTGCCGCGTCTCTGCCGCCGCCCATGCGACGTGGGGCGTAATCAAACAGTTTTTGGCGCAAAGCAGCACATTGCTTTCCTTTATCGGCTCCTCCGCCACGACGTCGAGCAAAGCGGCGGCAAGGCGTCCCGAATCGAGCGCTTCGGCAAGCGCGGTTTCGTCCACAAGTCCGCCGCGCGCGGTATTTATCAGCACGGCGCGCGGTTTCATAAGCGACAGCGTGCGTTTATTTACTATTTGACGTGTTTCTTCGTTCAACGGGCAGTGCAGACTGAGAAAATCGCTGCGCTTGAACAGCGTGTCCAAATCGGCATACCTGAAATCCCTGCCGAGATTTTTTTTGCGCGTTGCGCTGTGGTACAATACCTTCATGCCCAAAGCGGCGGCGACGTTTCCTACGCTGCTGCCTATGCTGCCGAAGCCGAGTATGCCGAAGGTCTTGCCCGCCAGATTTTCTATCGGATAGGCAAAAATTGCTCTGCCTCCCTCTCTCGTCCAGCCGCCGTTTGCTACAAAGCTTTCAAAACGGGAAATATTGCGCACATATTCAAGCAGCATGGCGAAAACGTGCTGCGTCACGCTCTGGGCGGAATAACGCGGCACGTTGCACACGGTTATACCGCGCTTTTTTGCGGCTTCGATATCCACATTGTCATAGCCCGTTGCAAACAGGCAGATAAGTTCGAGTCGGGGACACGCGGAAATGAGCTTTTCGTCCACCCTTGTCTTGTTTACGAGAAGCACCTCGGCCTCGCGGCAGGCTTCCGTCAATTCGTCGCCGTTTAAAACATCGTAAATTTTTACGTCTCCCAGACTCTCGAATGTGCCGAAATCGACGTCACCGTTGCTCACCGTGCATGCGTCAAGAATAACGATTTTTTTGTTCAACAATTTTTTAGTCATAAATTTTCCGCTCCCGTTCTCCCCCGCCGTTTTTTTCGGTTTTTCAAGTAAAAACCTCTCATATCGACCTTGCGGTCAAATTAACAAATTTTTGCAGAAAACTCCGTCAAAACCGTGCCCGGAGCACAAAAGACAGCTTTGCCGAAAAAGAAACCGCCTCAGCCCGCAGCCGCGTCTAAAACTATTGTTTTCGTATTGCCTGATTATTATATCAAAAAATTTTTAAAAACACAAATCTTTGAACAGTGCAACAAGCACTATTTTTTGTTTTGCGCGTAAGCCTCGCCGTTGAGTCTCAACCCGTTTTTTGTCCGAGGAGGCTTTCCGAGAAAAGAATAAAAACCGCATTCCAGCTCGGAGTTGTACAGCTTTCTCACTCTGTCCGCCCTGCGCCCGAACCACTCCTCGAATCTATCGCAGGCGGTCAGCACAAAAAGGCTCCATTCGTCAAGCCGTCCGAACATGTTTCCGAAATCGCGATAGAGATTTTTAAGCTCTTTCCTGTCGCACAGTCTTTCGCCGTAAGGCGGATTGGTGACCGCTACGCCGTGCGCAAACCGCGAAGAAAAGTTGCGCATATCGCCGACCTGAAAATGCACCGCCCCTTCAAGCCCCGCCGCTTTCAGATGGAAACGCGCCAGAGAAACGGCGTCGGGCGAAACGTCGAAGCCGCAAATACGCAGCTTCAAATCGCGCTTCTCTTTCTGTCGGGCTTCCTCCTTCGCCCTTTCGAGCGCGGCCGCGCCGTCGGCGTTGGAAAAAGACGAAAACGCGAAATCGCGCAAAAGACCGGGCGCGCGCGACAGTCCGATTGCCGCGGCTTCGATACAAATCGTGCCGCTGCCGCAGAACATATCGCAAAACGCCCTGTCCGACCTCCATACCGACAGCAATACCATTGCGGCGGCAAGAGTTTCCTTCAAAGGCGCGGCGCCCACCAGACTTCGCCAGCCGCGCTTGTGCAGAGCCGTGCCCGTCGTATCAATCAGCAGCAGACAGGTGTCCGCGTATATGCTCGCAAGGATTCTGTATTCCGCTCCCGTTTCAGGCAGGACGGCGTTCTTATTCCCTCCGCACAAAGAGACGGCGATTGCTTTTTTCGTTATCGACTGCACGGCGCTTACACCGAACAAAGCGCTTTTCACCGACCTTGCGTCCACCGTTATCCGTGCGTCCCGCGGCAGAATTTTTGTCCAATCGACGGCGCGGGTTTTTTCGAAAAGCTCGTCGAAGGTGCGGCACGCGAATCTCGCCGCCTCGACGTATATTTTGTTCGCCGTTCTGAGAAACACATTTGCACGGGCGACGTCGTCCAAACCGCCGTCAAAAAAAATTTTTCCGTTTTCGGCGGGAGAGGGCGCAAATCCAAGCTCCGAAAGCTCGCGTTTGAGCACCGCCTCCACACCGCTTGCGGCGGTAGCGCACAGTCTCATATCGCCGTCAAAAATACTCATGCCGTTATTTTACCACAAAGCCGACGGAAAACGAATTTTTTAAAAAGAAAAATTTACATTTTTTTTTGATAAATATTTTTGAAAAGCTCCCGTCTGCGCCAATAAAAAAAGCCGCCCCGCGGGGCGGCTTGAATAAACTTTCAGATATTGCCGACATATTCCATCAGGCGCAGCACCATTACGGAATAGCCGTATTCGTTGTCGTACCAGGCAACCAACTTTACAAAGTTGGGATTTAGCATAATTCCCGCTTTGGCGTCGAACACGCCGCCGCAGGTGTTTCCGATAAAATCGCTTGACACCAAGGGCAGGTCGGTAAAGCCGAGAATCCCCTTCATCTCGTTTTCGCTTGCGCGTCTGACCGCAGCGACGATTTCGTCGTAGGAGGCGGATTTTTCAAGCCTTACCGTAAGGTCTACCACAGACACGTCCAAAGTAGGCACTCTCAAAGACATTCCCGTGAGCTTGCCGTTCAGTTGGGGAATAACCTTGCCCACCGCCTTGGCGGCTCCCGTCGAGCTTGGAATAATATTCCCCGACGCGGCGCGTCCGCCCCTCCAATCCTTGCGGCTTGTGCCGTCGACCGTGCGCTGTGTGGCTGTCGTAGAGTGCACCGTGGTCATAAGCCCCTCCACAATGCCGAAATTGTCGTTGATTACCTTTGCCAAAGGCGCGAGACAGTTGGTCGTGCAGCTTGCGTTGCTGATGATTTTGGTTTCGGGCTTGCAATCGAGGTGGTTTACTCCCACTATGTGCATGGGAGCGTCCGCGCTGGGCGCAGTTATGACAACCTTTTTCGCGCCGCCCGCCAGGTGTCCGCCCGCCTTTTCCATAGTGGTGAACTTTCCTGTCGCTTCGGCGACCACATCGACTTTTTCCTCCCCCCATTTTATCGCGGAAGGCTCCGATTCGTTGAAAACGCGGATTCTTTTACCGTTGACGACAAGATAACCGTTGTCGACGTATACATCGGCGTCAAACTTCCCGTGAACGGTGTCGTATTTTAGCATGTAAACCATATAGTCCACGTTGGATGAGTGGTCGTTGACGGCAACTACCTCCACATTGGGGAAATCAAGCGAAGCGCGCAGTATCAGACGACCGATTCTGCCGAAACCGTTGATGCCGATTCTCACTTTTTTCATCTCGGAAAAACCTCCTGTAAGCCCTTGTAAAAGGATTTACAATAAATATTTTTTATGCTATATTTATTATAAGTCAAATAAAATTATTTGACAACTAAATACGGGGGTCAAATTCAAAATGCCACTGACAACAAGCAAGGAAATGTTTGCCAAAGCATACGACGGCGGATATGCCGTCGGAGCGTTCAACGTAAACAATATGGAAACCATTCAGGGCATCGTGGAGGCGGGCGTCGAGTGCCGCTCGCCCCTCATACTTCAAGTGAGCAACGGCGCGCGGAAGTATGCGAAAATGGTTTATCTCAAAAAGCTCGTCGAGGCTGCCGTCGAAGACAGCGGGCTGCCTATATGCCTGCACCTCGACCACGGCGACAGCTTTGAGCTTTGCAAGCAATGCGTGGACGACGGCTTTACGTCCGTCATGATAGACGCGAGCAAGCTGCCCTTTGACCAAAACATAGAGCTGTCCAAAAAGGTTGCGGAATACGCACACGCGCGCGGCGTGGTCGTAGAAGCCGAGCTTGGCACGCTTGCCGGCGTGGAGGAACACGTTTCCAACAAATACGGCTGCTTCACAAACCCCGACGAGGTTGAGGAATTTGTCTCGAAAACGGGAGTGGACAGTCTTGCAATCGCAATCGGCACCTCTCACGGCGCGTTCAAATTCAAGGGGGAAGCAAAGCTCCGTTTCGATATTCTTGAAGAAATCGCAGGACGGCTGCCCAAATTTCCCATTGTTCTGCACGGAGCGTCCTCTGTGCCTCAGCAGTTTGTCCGCATAATCAACGAAAACGGCGGCAATATGTCGGGAGCGCAGGGCGTACCCGAGGAGATGCTCAGAAAAGCCGCCATGTCCGCCGTATGCAAAATCAACATAGACAGCGACATAAGATTGGCGTGCACCGCAACGATAAGAAAGTATCTCAACGACAATCCCGCCCATTTCGACCCCAGACAATACCTCTCCCCCGCCCGCGAGGCGATAAAGCAAATGGTAAAGCACAAAATCCTGAACGTGCTCGGAAGCAACGACAAAATTTAGTTTTTTCATCACCGACGGACGCATAAAAGCGTCCGTCTTTTTAGTCTGTCGCGTTATGTAAAAAAATATCGTTTTTTTCAAAAAACTTTATTCAAAACGATTGACAAACAGCGCTTTTAATATATAATAAATCGGGTGGTTTAGTAAAAACTTACAAAAAGTTAATTTTTACTAAACTTTTTGCTTTTTATTTACACAAAACGGAGGAGTCAATGGAAATCGGTTCTAAAATCAGGGAATTGAGACTCAAAGCCGACCTGACGCAGGAAGAGCTCGGCGACCGTTGCGAGCTGACAAAGGGATATATCTCGCAGCTTGAAAACGACGTCACCAGCCCTTCCATAGCCACTCTCGAGGACATAGTGGCGGCGCTCGGCACGACGCTTGTCGAGCTGTTTTCCGAAAGCCAGCCCGAACAAAGCCCCGTTTACCGGGCAGACGACTATTTCGTAAAGGAGAACGACGGTTACGTCACGCATTGGCTCATACACAACGGCGTAATCAACGAGATGGAGCCTATTCTCGTCGAAATAAAAGCGGGCTGCTCCACCGACTCGGACAACCCGCACGAGGGCGAGGAATTCGGCTTTGTGCTTGAAGGAAAAATACGGCTTTTTATAGGAAACAAAAGCTACGAGCTTAAAAAAGGCGACAGCTTTTATTTCAAGTCGGAAAAGGTACATTTTTTGAAAAACGTCGGCGCAAAGACCGCCAAAATTCTGTGGGTGTCAAGCCCGCCGAACTTTTAGACGAGGTGAGAAAGCATGGAAAACAACAATATAATTCAGCTTCAAAACGTAACCAAGCTGTACGGAGACAAAAAAGCAGTCAACAACATCAGCCTCAATATAAGAAAAGGCGAATTTGTCACGCTGCTCGGTCCCTCAGGCTGCGGCAAAACGACTACGCTGCGCATGATTGCGGGCTTTGAAACGCCTACCGAGGGCAGAATACTTTTCAACGGCGAGGACATAACGTCCCTGCCTCCGCACAAGCGCACCGTCAACACGGTTTTTCAGAAATACGCGCTGTTCCCCCACCTCAACGTTTTCAACAATATCGCTTTCGGACTCAAGCTCAAATACGTGCCCGACGGCACATACGTGGACAAAAAGGGCGTGGAATACGAAAAGCAACGCAAGCTCACAAAGCGCGAAATAGAGGAAAAGGTAAACGCGGCGCTGAAAATGGTCGACCTCGAAGACTACGGCCACCGCAACGTCAACAGCCTGTCGGGCGGTCAACAGCAGCGCGTTGCAATCGCGCGCGCGTTGGTAAACGAGCCTGAGGTTCTGCTGCTTGACGAACCGCTCGGCGCGCTTGACCTGAAAATGCGCAAGGACATGCAGATTGAGCTGATGAATATGCACAGACAGCTCGGCATAACCTTCATCTACGTCACGCACGACCAGGAGGAAGCTCTGACCATGAGCGACACAATCGTGGTCATGAAGGACGGAGTCATTCAGCAAATCGCCAACCCGCAAAAAATTTACGACGAACCGGCAAACGCTTTCGTCGCGGATTTTATCGGAGAGTCCAACATACTTTCGGGCACCTTCATCAAGGACTGCCTTGTGGACGTGTTGGGACATCAGCTCGCTTGCGTGGACAAGGGCTTCAAGAAAAAGGAACCCGTCGACGTCATCATCCGTCCCGAGGACATAGAGCTGTTGCCGGAAGACGACGAAAAGGCCTATCTTTTCGCAAGGGTGACCTCCTGCGTTTTCAAGGGCGACCATTTTCAGACCACGGTCGAAACGGACGACGAGGAGAAAAACGAGCTTTTAATACACAACAACTTTGCAAGCGGCGTAAATCAGCGCGTAGGCGTATACGTCAAGCCCTTCGACCTGCACATAATGCACAAAAACCGCATCATCAACGAGCTTGTCACCGTCATGTGGGACAGCAACGCGGTTGAAATCTGCGGCGGACGGTTCCCCTGCAACGCCGACCTTCCCGCGGGGACAAGGGTAAAGGTCAAAATCGACTTCGACGACGTCATCGTTCACGACGACGAGGAGGACGGAATAATAGGCGGCACCGTCGTCAACTCCATTTACAAGGGCAGCTATTATCAGTGCATAATAAGAACCGACGACTACTACGACTTTTTCGTAGATACGGACGACGATTGGTTGAAGGGAGACAGAGTAGGTCTTTCGGTGGCGCCCGAAAAGCTGATTGTGGAAATCATGCCCGAGGAGGCGGACGGAAATGATTAAAAATTTTCGTATGAGCCGAAAGGTTTTCGCTTGGCCCTACATACTGTTCATGCTGCTCTTTATCGTTACGCCGCTTGTCATGGTTTTGGTCAACGCCTTTCTTGCTGACGGAAAGCTGACACTCGACAACTTTGTTGACTTTTTTTCGGACAGAAGCAGTCTGGACGTGCTGGCAGTCAGCCTTATCGTGGGATTTGTGACCACCCTGCTCTGTCTGCTGCTCGGATACCCCATAGCGTACATTCTGAGCAAAACGGAAAGCGGAAAAATACTCGTGCTGCTCTTTATCCTGCCAATGTGGGTAAACTTTCTGATTCGCACGCTCGCCACCAAGTCTATTTTTGAATGGATGGGCGTAAAGCTCGGCATAGGCACCGTTATTTTCGGTATGGTATACAACTATCTGCCCTTTATGATACTGCCTCTGCACACTACGCTGTCAAACATAGACAAAAGCTACGCCGAAGCGGCGGGCGACCTCGGAGCCGACCCGTTTACCGTATTTCTCAAAACGGTGCTTCCTCTGTCGCTGCCGGGGATTATTTCGGGCATAACCATGGTGTTTATCCCCACCATCTCCACCTTTGCCATAAGCGAGCTGCTTTCAAACAACACAATCAAGCTGTTCGGAGATTCGATAAACCTCAAATTCAACCACATCGAAACTTACGGAGTGGGAAGCGTAATGAGCCTGATTATGCTCGCGCTGGTGCTGTTGTCCAATTTCTTTATGAACAGATTCAACAAGGACGTTTACAACAGAGGTGTGATATGAAAAAATGGTTATCCAAAGCTTATATTTATATAATGCTTGCAATCATGTACGCCCCGATTCTGTTGGTCATACTGTTCTCCTTCTTCAACACCAGCAGATTCAGCTTTGACAACGGCTTCAGCTTCGAGTCGTATGTCTCTATTTTCACAAGCCCCAAAAGCCCGGAGCTGTGGAGCGCCATAAAAAACACGCTTCTCATAGCCGTCGTTTCCTCTTCGGCGGCGACCGTGCTCGGGACGTTTGCGACAATCGGAATATTCTGTATGGGCAAAAAAACGCGCCGCATAGTGGAAAATATAAATCAGCTGCCCGTAATAAACAGCGAAATAGTCATGGCGATTTCCCTTATGGTGTTTTTTGCTACCGTCAAATTTATACCCAAGGGCTACGCTCAGCTGATTATTTCCCACATCGCGTTCTGTACGCCTTACGTCGTGCTGTCCGTCATGCCGAGACTCATGCAGCTTGACCCCAACATCTACGAAGCGGCGCTCGACCTAGGCGCAGGTCCCACGAGAGCGCTGTTCAAAGTCATGTTTCCGCTGCTCGCCCCCGCAATCCTGTCAGGCTTTGTCATGAGCTTTACGCTGTCCATGGACGACTTTATCATAACCCAATTCAACAAGGGCACGGGAACAAATATAGAGACGCTGTCCACTTACATTTATTCCGACGTGCGCGTCAAGGGCATGGAGCCGTTCTGGTTTGCCATCTTCTCGATTATCTTCGTGGTCGTGCTGAGCACGCTGCTGATAATAAATCTGAAAAAACAATCTAAAAAAGGAGCTGTACAAAAATGAAAAAAACCGCCAAAATCTTTTCCCTGCTGTTGGCAACTCTTATGCTTGCCGCCTCTCTCGCCCTGTTTGCCGCCTGCGGCGACAGCTATGACGAAGAAATAACCGTCTACAATTGGGAGGACTACATTTACAGCAAAACGGAATTGCAAAACGATTTCAACGAATATTACAAGGCCAAGACGGGAAAAACCGTCAAGGTCAACTATTCCACTTTCGACACCAACGAAACAATGCTCACCAACATAATAAACGGCGACGCCGTGGTTGACGTCATCGCGCCCAGCGAATACGCAATCGAAAAGCTGCTGCAACACGATTTGCTGGAAAAAATCGACAAAACCAAGGTTTCCACCATTTCCAACGTAAACTCCGCCATATACGAAGCGGTGAGAAACGTGTTCGGCACCTTTACCACCGACGGCGGGGAAACCGTTGACATCACGGATTATTTCGTACCGTATATGTGGGGAACGCTCGGCATTCTCTACAACGCCGACGTCGTGACGGAAGCCGACCTCGCAAAGGGCTGGGGACTGCTCTGGAACGAAAACGGAAACGAAGCTCTCAACGGCAAAATATTCATGAAGGACAGCATACGCGACTCCTATTGCGCCGCCGTCATGTATCTCAAGGAATACAATCTGCTTCCCGACGCGCACAAAAACAAATCCGTTCAGGAGCTGATAAACACAAACGACGACACCATGCTGGCTGCCGTCGAGGAGCTGCTTGTCAGGCAAAAGGACGTGCTCAAAGGCTATGAGGTGGACTTCGGAAAACAGGAAATGATTTCCGAAAAAGGTCTCGTCGACCTCGCTTGGAGCGGCGACGCGCTTTACGCAATCGAAGAAGCCGAAGCCTCCTCCTCCGCTCCCGCGCTTGACTATTTCGTGCCCGAAGTTGGCGGCAACGTATGGTTCGACGGCTGGGTGATTCCAAAAAACGCAAAAAACAAGGAAGCGGCAAACTATTTCATCGCTTTCCTCAACGAGCCTGAAATCGCCATGAGCAATATGCTGGAAATAGGCTACACCTCCGCCGTCGACAAGTCGGTGTTTGAAAGCAGCGAAGCGGCGCTTGCCCTGCTCGAAGAAGCGGAATACGACGCGGCGGAGTTTTTTGCCGACGAAAGAAGATACCCTGAAATCACCGAAAGTCTCGGCGTCATGAAGGATTTCGGAGCAAGAAACGACGTTGTGGTAGCCATGTGGGAAAGATTCGTTTCAAGCAACACAGATTTAACAACTTTGTTGATTATAATCGGTGTCGTAGCCGTTTTGGTAATTGCAGGCATCGCAATCTTCTTGGTCAGACGAAACAAAAACAGGCGCGTAAAGAAATAATGACTCGCTGTGGGTATATTTGTCCTCACCGGCTTTGAAAGCAAATCAATAGACGAATAAAAATAACACGACAAAGGTTATTTTTATGGCAACCAAAAAACTAAATACAGAAATTTTTTACACAATACTTGTCGTTTCCATAGCTGTGTTCTGGGGTATGGGCTTCGTGTTCATACCCTGGGCGCAGCAGTCCAACGCGCCCTCCAGCCTGATTTGTCTGTTCAGATTCGGAGTGAGCGCGATTTTGATTGCCGCGATTTTCAACAGGAAAATCAAAATCCGAAAAGAAAACATTTTGATGAGCCTGGTCTGCGGCGTGCTGCTGTTTGCGGGCTTTCTTTTCAACGTCATGTGTCAGGAGTACACGACTCCCTCCAACGCGGCGTTTTTCACGGCAACCAACGTCGTCATCGTGCCCATACTGTGCGCCATATTTTTCCGCAAATACAAAACTCCCGTCACCGTGTACGTTTGCGCGGGCGTTTCGGTCATAGGCGTGCTCGTCATCTGCATGGGCGGGGAAGGCGGAATGCAGCTTTCTTTCGGCATAGGCGAGCTTATGGCGTTGGCGTCGGCAATCCTGTTTTCCTTCCACGTCCTCGCCATGACCAAGGCATTGGAAAAAACGGACAGCATTTCCCTCACCTTTTCGATGTTCGCCGTAGCAAGCGTTCTTTTTCTTGCTTATTATCTCATTGTAGACCTGCCCAAAATTCCGTTTTCCGAGCTGAAATGGGCGCCCTTTACCGAAAACGGCGTGTTTTCGCTTGGTTTCGGGCTGAGCATAACGGGCATAACCGTCCTCTGCTCCTTTTACGCCTATCTCGTACAGACAAAAGCGCAGACGGTTATGAACCCTACCAAAGTGACTCTGATATTAAGCTCCGAATCGGCTTTCGGCGCCGTGTTCAGCATGATTTTCGGCATGGAAAGCTTCAAATGGAGCACCGTTGTCGGCGGCGCTCTCATACTTGCAGCCGTGTTTTACACCGGATGGGCGACAAGACCCAAGCCGGTTCCTTCGGCTTCCCCGCAGCCCGAAGCGGCGCCTGACGACGGCACGCACAAGGCGGAACCGCCTGCGGAAAAAGCCGAAACAGAAAACGGACGGACGCGGGAGGAACAGCCGCCCGTCGAGCTGCCCGCGATTTCGGAGGTTATAGGCGCGGCGCAGATTCCGTCAATCAGGCAGACTCTGTGCGAAACGGACAAACAGGAAAATTTGCAAAGCGACGCAGACGACAGGGAAAGCTGAAAGCGCTTTTTCAATCCCTTAACTAATTGCAACGTCAATTAACTTCAAAGGTCCGGCTTAAAAGCCGGACCTTGTCATATATTTTTCTAAAATATTTGTAATTTGTTTTAAGTTCTTTTTTTGACATTTTAATTTTTCACAAAAAACTGTGAAGAAAAGAATTTTTTATAAAATTAAGTACAATAATTTCGGAAAATTGCAAATTATACACTTTTATTTGTTTACAAAAAACAAAAGTCCTGCTATAATTACAATAAGTGATAATTTTCGCTTAAATTTTGTTGTTATATTTTTGCGTGCAAGGTTATATTATCCCGCAAAGCCTAATAATATATTATTATTGAGACAATAACAAAAGTTTGTCCGATTTGTCAAATAATACGGGCAAAAAAGCCGAAAGGGTTTTCCTTTTTCCGATACGATTTTAATTTTTAAGAGGTAATTGCTTTGAATTCCAAATACACCTACGAAAGCTTGATGGCAATGACGTTTACCGACCTTCGCGCAGTCGCCGCGCAGGAGGGCGTCCCCAGCCCCACAAACAAAACCAAGGACATTCTCGCCAGATGGATTATAGACATTCAGGAGGGACTGAAACAACCCGTGCAAAGCTCGGGCAGGGGCAGACCTCCCAAGCAGAGAATCGTATTCAATCCTCCCAACTCCTTTGTCACGCCCACGGGACTTGCGGGCGAAGGCGTAAGCCAGCTGCTGCCTGAAATTTCCATTCCCGAAACGGACGGCACGGTTGAGGATGGCAGAGAAGAGCAGACCGTCCCCGAGGAAAGAGTTTCGGGCATTCTCGAAATTATGCAGGACGGCTACGGTTTTCTGCGCACCAACAATTTTTATTTGGGGACGAGGGATATATACGTACCCATGCCGCAAATAAGAAGATTTTCCATGAAGGCTGGAGACAAGGTCGAGTGCACCGCAAGGACCTACGACCGCAACCGCAATCCCTCTCTCATATTCGTACATTCGATAAACGACGTTCCGTGCGACAGGCTGTCCCAGAGACGGCATAAAAATTTCGACGAGTTAATACCCGCATACCCCGACGAAAGAATCAAGTTGGAAAACGCTTCCAACAAGTACGACTTCGCGTTGAGAGCAATCGATTTAATCTCCCCCATAGGCAAGGGGCAGCGCGGACTTATCGTTTCTCCCCCCAAAGCGGGAAAAACGGTTCTCCTCAAAAAAATCGCCCAGGCAATTTCTGCAAACTATCCCGACATACACGTAGTGGTGCTGCTTGTAGACGAGCGCCCCGAGGAAGTGACCGATTTCAAAACCAGCTTAAAGAGCGCCGAGATAGTCAGCTCCACCTTTGACCAAGGTCCCGTCCACCACATCGCCGTCACCGAGCTTGTGTTTAAAAACGCCAAGAGACGCGTCGAGTTCGGTCAGGACGTGGTTATACTCATGGACAGCATCACAAGACTCGGACGCGCGTACAATCAGACTGCCGAGCAATCGGGACGCACTCTCACGGGAGGGTTGGATATTTCCGCGTTGCAGGAGCCTAAAAGGCTTTTCGGTTCTGCGAGAAAGGTCTCCGAAGGCGGAAGTCTCACCGTGCTTGCCACAGCCCTCGTGGACACGGGCAGCCGTATGGACGACATAATATACGAGGAGTTCAAGGGCACGGGCAATATGGAAATCCACCTCGACCGCGGACTTTCCGAAAAGAGGATTTTCCCCGCCATCGACCTCAACAAGAGCAGTACGCGCCGCGAAGACCTGCTGCTGCCGCAAAAGGAGCTTGAAGCCGTTTGGCAGATGCGCAGAATGTTTTCGCGTCTTGACAGGGAGGCTGCCACCGAGCAGATTATCGACCTGCTCACCTGCACAACCAGCAACGACGAGTTTATCGATATGTTAAAGCTAACGGCAAAGAAAAACGCGGACAAATAAATAAAAATTAAATAAACGAAAAGAGCCTGATTCATGCTTTGAATCAGGCTCCTTTTTCAACCTTTAAACCTGTCTTTAAGACAAAATTGAATTTGAACTGTTTCCGTCATTAAAGGACGGTATAGCCCTCTTTGTCCTTCAAGATTTTGAGTATTTCCACTTCCTCTTTGGTTTCCATGTCGATATAAACGAAAAACTCCTCGCCGTTGCACATTCCTCTGAACTCGTAGCACGTCTTTTCGTCGTTTCCGACCGGTATGACGGCAAAGTTGGTGTCGGTGACCTCGAAATCATTTCCCAGCCTGTCCACTGCGGCGCCCAGTCCGTCCGCCTCGGGAAGCTGCCTAGTCGTATGGTTTACCAGATAAGCAAACGCCTCCACGCCGACGACTCTGCCGGTATAGACGTCGACAACCATTTTTACGTGGTCGGGATAAAGCACGAAGCTGCCCTGCTTTGCTACGAGGTTGACGTAAATGGTATTGTCGTCGAGCGGCTTGGACACCCAATTCGCGCTCACGTCGAAGCCGAGCTTTTTTGCCATTTCCTCCGCCTTGGCGGAGCAATCGTCGCACGAAAGCTTTTCGGCTTTTTCGGGAACTTCCGCATTGTAGCTGTCAAGGCTCAAAAGCCTTCCGTCCTTCGTAAGCTCCGCGGAGTACACTCTGCCGTCCTTTGCAGTCATTTCAAACAGCTCGGCGTCCGCCTTGCTCTTGACCGAACCGACATATTCTATGCTTTCTATTTCGTAATCGGAAAATATCTCGCGCAGCTTTCCCGTCATTCTTTCGGTAGTCCATTTTTTCGACGTTTCAAGCTTTTTGTTTGTTACGCTTTCCGAAAAAGGTCCGTCGTAAATAAGCTGCGGATAATCGAAGGCGTTGTCCTCCATTTCGCCCAGCCCGTCGTTCAGGTAATTGTCTCCCTCCCCTTCGAGAGCGTTAATCAGAAGTTTGTCCGTGTTTTGAGTCGTTATACTTTCGAGCTTTGCCAAAAGTCCGCCGGAAACGCTTTTGAGGTTTTTAAAGCTCTCGCGGTGCGCGTCCGTCAAAGCCTTGCCCGAAGAAATTTCCTTTGCCGTCACCGAGCAGTAGTCGGATAACTGATTGAAAAATCTGCTTGCTTTGCCCGACAATTCGGATTCAAGAGGCAACGCCGAAATATCGCTCAGCGCGGTGTCCGCTTCGCTCTGAATTTTGAGCAGCAGCTCCTGCTGCACGGCGGGCGAATTTGATACCGCCAGCTTGGAAAGATTGGCGTCCGCGTTTTTGGTGCTGTCGCACAGTCTGAAAAGCGACATCTGATAGTGGTTTTCAAGCTGTTGCTTGTATACGTCGTCGTTGGCTACCCGCTTTAAACGCATATCGCGCATTTTAAAGAAATAAAACACCGACAGAGCAATGGCAAGAGCCGCAACCACACCCAAAAAGGTGAGCCAAATGTTTTTTTGTATAGTGTCCAGTCTACGTTTCAAATTTTCTCTCATATTTCCCCTCCCGTCAGGTGCAGAACACGTGTTTTCCGATTGTCACGACAATGGGACGCGACCTTATCCATTGGTTGGTCGCCGTTTGGGGATTGTAATAATAAATACATCCGTATGTGGGGTCCCAGCCGTTAAGCGCGTCCTGCGCGGCTCTGATACATTCGTCGTTGGTGCCCAGATTGATTTGACCGTCGGAAACGGCGGTAAAAGCGCCGGGCTGATATATCACCCCGCTGATTGTGTTGGGGAAACTGCTGCTTTTTACTCTGTTGAGGACGACTGCCGCAATGGCGACTTTGCCTGTATAGCTTTCGCCGCGCGCCTCGCCGTAAATGCAGCAGGCGAGCAGATAGAGATTGCTGTTGCTTGTCGTGCCGCTGCCCGTTCCGCCCGAGGACGACGAAAGACTGATGCCCATGGCGGCGGCTGTCTTTGTTCCCACTATGCCGTCCACCACAAGTCCGTTTTTGCGCTGAAAATACTTGACTGCGGCAAGCGTTTTGGAACCGAAAATACCGTCAACCGAGCCGGTATAATAGCCCCAGTTTTTCAGCTTGGTCTGTATTTTCCTGACCGTTTCGCCGCTGCTGCCCTGCTTGATTACCGCCGCGTCCGCAGTCGTGCTTATTAAAAACAACGCCACGCACGAGACCAGAAGGACGAGAGCCAGCATAATGCAAACAGTCTTAAACCTTTGGTTGTTCACGTTTTTCCTCCTTGAAACAAAAAGAATTTTTGCTTTTAGTTTTAGGAAAAACGCCGTTTTTATGTATCAATCGCCCTTCGACTTGAATTTTTCTATTATTTCTTTTAAAAGAGAGCGATAGACTATTCCGTCCGAGCCGTTGTCCGAGCCGTTTACAAAGCACAGCGGCGGATAAACGACGCACCACCAATTGTCGCCCTTTCCCGAACCGAGTTCGAGTATCAGAGCGTCGTACACGCCGCTTTCGAGAGTAAATTCGCCGTAGCTGCGGGTGGGGAAATCCTCTCTTTTTATCGACGCCCTGCTGGCATAGTCAAAGCCGTTTGCTTTTATTACCGCGTCGGCGGTACGCTCGATTCCGTCGAAATTGCTTCTGACGATTGCTACCGCGCGTTCCTTTGTGTCGGCGTTGACCAAAAGAGGAGTCATAAAATCCACAACCGCCTGCTTGACCTTGTATTTGAGTTCCTGATCCGCGTCGGAATTGGAGTTTGCCCTTATATGTATCCGCAGGTAGCTTTCCGTTTCGCGCGAATTTTCCTTTGAAACGGGAAGCACGAGAATAAGCGCCGCTATGACTACGATTGCAAGAATGGCAAAAACTATTTTTTTCATTTTAAAACCTCGCTTGTGCAGAGTATTGCCGCAAAAAGCGAGGTTTACGCCTTTAAAGAAAAAATTTTTTAAAGGAAAAAGCAGTATTATGTCGAAAATCGATTGAACGGGATTTAATCGATTACTTCAACGCCGCACCGCGTAGGTTTGCACACAAAGGCGTTCAGTCCCGCGCTGTTGAAAGCGTCCGCAACGCTCGCGGCACGCTCGTTACTGTCAAACGCGCAAAACATGGCGCTGCCGCTGCCCGTCATAATCAGCGGCGCTCCGAGCGACTCGGCTTTCCGCGCCGTCTCCTCCAACTCGCGGCACAGCGCGGCGGCGGGCTCAAACAAAGAATTAAACGCAGTTCCGTTTATGCCGTCGGCGTCTCCGTTTTCCATAAGTCCCAGCATATCGAGGCATTTGCGTTTTGCCCGAGTCATGTCCCACTTGACGTAAACCGACCTGTCAAACTCGGAAAACACGTCTTTCGTCGACAACCCTCTGCCGCAGCGGACCACAACGAAGCAGACGTTTGGGGAGCAGCAAAACTCGGTCAAATCGTCTCCCTTGCCCGACATGAGCGCGGCTCCGCCTTTCATTAAAAAGCAGATATCCGAGCCGGTCCTGCGCGCCGCCTCGTCCGTTATGCTTTTTTCACAGCCGTAAAACAGTCCGAGCGCCGTGAGAACAGCCGCCGCGTCGGCGGAAGAGCCGCCCATACCCGCCATAAGCCCGATATGCTTTTCCGTTTTTATTTTCAGTCCCTTAAAGGGTACGGAAGCAGTCTGAAAAAACATACGGGCGGCGCGCACCGCGCTGTCCGTTTGCTCGGGAATAAAAACGCCCCCGCCGTAATTGCTCTCTATCCTGCCGCTGTCCGTTTGGCTTACCGTGACTATATCCGCAACGTCTACGGTGACGGCGGCGCTTTCCAACGAATGAAAGCCGTCAAAGCGGCGCGCACCGACGTAAAGAGACGGATTGAGCTTGGCATACGCTTTAAGTCTGAGGGATTTCAACATAACGTAATTTTAGCATCTCCCGCAAAAATATGCAACAAAGAAAACGGACGCAAAATGCGCCCGCTGTACTCAGTCCTTTGCAATACAATGATAAACGACTAATTTTTCGTCCTTTTCCAAAGGAGTCACAAGCTCGGGATTGGCTGCCATGATATCCTCCTTGCTCATGCGCAGACTCTTTGCTATCTGCCAAAGCGTTTCGCCCGCCTTTGCTATGCACACCTCTATTGCCCCCATGGTTTCGGAAAGCTCCTCTCCCTCTACCGCGTCGGCTACGCAGTTTTCTTCTATGTTGCGATACAGGTTCGCCGAAACGCAGACCGTGAAATTCATGCTGACGTTTCTGCCCTGACGGTATTCAAACTCGGTTACCGCCGCGTCCGCCCTGACTACAAGATTTTCCGTTATATCGTCGTTTTCTACGGTGTGCACGAAGGGCACCGCAAACGGATAAGCCGCGTCGCCCCCGCCGGAAGCAAGCAGCGTTCCGGTGAGCACGCCTTCAAGCGTAAGTTTGCCGTCGAGAGGTCTGACGCTTGTCACGGCGGCTTTGAGTCCGCAGAAGCCTGTGATTTCGGCGTCGCCCGGCACGGATATTTCTCCCGCCGAATTAAACGTCGCGGCGGTCATGCCGTAAGAAACAGTGCTTGCAACACGGCAGAACGACAGTTCCAATTCGTGCGTGGCGGAATAGGCGTCGCAGATTACGTCCTCGTCCTCCTCCACGATGTTTTGCGCCCGCACCGCAATATTGATTTCCGCCGTAAAAATATTGTTTTCGGCGTCTTCCAGCACGTCGAGATGTATTCTCGTATTTCTGACGCGGCAAAAGACGTTTATTTCTCCCTCGCCCGAAAAGCCTTCGGCGTTCACTTCCTCCCTGAACGGTATTTTTATCAGCTGACTTTTGAGTCCGCCGCCGACGGCTATGTAAGTCAAAACAAGCGCGCAATCCCCTTCGAGAGTCAAAACATTGTCGCGAGCTTCCGCATGCGCAAGACACACGTCGCTTTGCGCGAGCAGCACCTTTTCTATGCCGTATTTGACCTCCGCCTCTCCCGAAACGGTAAAATTGTCCGAAAGAGTCGCAGCAACTCTGCCAACCGTGATTACGTCCTCCTTGACGTATATACCCTCGGCGCGGGACAGACAGGAGTTCTGAGCCGTTTCAGCAAGGGTTCCGTTCAAGTCGGCTACTATTTCCACCTTTATCGCTCCGTTTTCGACGGCGGCGTTTGCGTCAACCACGTCCGCTTCAAATGTAAGAGAGCTGTTTGGCTCGATAAGCTCGTTTTTGTATCTGTCCGAAAAATCGGCGTTGTAATTGAGGCTGTTGAGCGCGCCTTCCGCGTCTTTGGTAAGAACCTTGACGTTCACCCTGCCGGATACGAGAGCCTCTCCGTTAAGCGGCTCGAAAGAAGTCACCTGCGGCTCCACGTCCACGCTGAGAATTTCCTTTACGTCGTCCTTTGCGGCAAGCAGCGCGTTGATGATGAGCTGAGATTTGTCCAGCGTTACGAAACGGTTTGATGTAAAATTGCCCATGGTCTTTTCCAGCATAATTTTTGCCCCCTGTAAATCATTGCGATTTGTTGTCAATGATATAATACGCTGCAAAAAACCTTTTAAGAACTGTTTTTTGAATTTAACTTTTGATTTCCCTAAACGCCACGTCCCCGCACAAAAGGTCGGAGTAGGAACAGCTCAGCCTGTCGAATATCTCGTCGAAAACCATGATTACAAACACGTTTCTGTGCGCCTCCGTTATTCTGCCCTTGAAATAACTGATTTTGTTGCGCCCCTTGTTGTACCTCACAAGCAAATCCTTGCCCTTTAACATATCCACTCTTTTTTTCGCAATGTTGATGTCCGTCGTTACTTTTCGCAATTTTTCACCTCTATATGTAGTATATGCGAAAAAAGAGTTTTGTTTCAGAATTGTGCCCAAAAACGACGTTTTTACACTCTTTTGAGCCGCCGTCGGTTGCCTCCGATACTTCGTATATTTTTTTTGAAAAAAATTCGCCTTAAACAGTTTACAATTCAGATAATTGAATATATAATATGCAGGCAAATCCGAGAACAGAGGTTTTTTAGGTTTATGAGCAAAATTACTTACATTAAATGCCCCCGCTGCGATTTGAATTATATCGACAGCAGGCAGGAAATGTGCGATATATGCAAAGCCGAGTTGGGGCTTATGCCCAAAGACATACTCCTCGACGACGACTTCGACCTCGAAGAGGAAACAAAGCTTTGCCCTGTCTGCAAAAGAAATTACATTCCGATAGAAGAGGAAATGTGCGACAGCTGTCTCAGAGCGATGGAAAACAAGGACCCGTTGGAAAACGACGACAGCTGGGTGGAATTTATCGACGACGACCCGTTGGAAAAAGACATCGTCGAAATTCCTCTCGAGGAGCTTCAGGACGAGGAGTTTGCCGACGACGAAGAGGAAGCCGAGGAGGAAACGGAAGAATACAAGGACGATTTCGAGGACGACTTCAAGTTTGACGACAAGTTCGAGTATGACGACGACGACATTGACGAAGACGAGGACGACGAACTCGACGAAGACGAATAACAACATACATGCGCGTCGCGAAAGCGGCGCGTTTTTTTGTTATAAGCTAAAATTTTGCTTCCAAAAGAAATTATTTTTTTGTTTTGTCCTTTTCGCGTTGACTAATTTTGATAAAAAGGTTAAAATCTAATAAATAAATATTTAGAGGTTATCGCTCATGAATTACCTTAAAAACCAAAAGCTTAACCGTTTCATACGCCGCGCCGAAAAGCTGTGCAAGCCCGAAAAGGTCGTCCTTATCGACGGCAGCAAAGAGCTTTACGACTCGCTTTTAAAGCAGGCGGTTTCCACAGGCGAAATGATACCGTTGAACGAACAGAAGCTGCCGAATTGCTTCCTCCACCGCTCCGCAGTCAACGACGTCGCCCGCGTCGAGGGCAGGACGTTTATTTGCTGCGACAAACGCGAGGACGCAGGTCCCACCAACAATTGGATGGCGCCCGACAAGGCGTATTCTCTGCTTGAAGGTATTTTCGACGGTTGCATGAAGGGACGCACAATGTACGTTATCCCCTACTCCATGGGCAAGGTCGGCAGTCCCTTCGCAAAAACAGGCATAGAAATCACGGACAGCCTTTACGTGGTATTTTCCATGAACATCATGACGCGCGTCGGCAGCGAGGTGCTTGACGCTCTGGGCGAAAACGGCGATTTCGTGGAAGGACTGCACAGCACCGCGCAGCTTGACGAGGAAAAGCGGTACATCTGCCACTTCCCTCAGGACAACGCCATCTGGTCGGTCAACAGCGGCTACGGCGGAAACGTGCTGCTCGGCAAAAAATGCTTTGCATTGAGAATAGCCTCCTGTCAGGCAAGGGACGAGGGCTGGATGGCGGAGCATATGCTCATACTCGGACTCACCAAGCCCGACGGCAAAACCCGATACATATGCGCGGCTTTCCCCTCCGCCTGCGGCAAAACCAACCTCGCAATGCTGATTCCTCCCGAGGGCTATATGCGCAAGGGCTACAAAATTACCACCGTCGGAGACGACATCGCATGGCTCAGACCGGGCAAAAACGGAGGACTGTACGCCGTCAATCCCGAAAACGGCTTTTTCGGCGTTGCGCCGGGTACAAACGCAAAATCCAATCCCAACGCTCTCGCCTCCACCTCGCGCGACACCATTTTCACCAACGTCGTGCAGAATCTCGACGACAACACCGTCTGGTGGGAGGGTCTCGGAGAAGCTCCTGAAAACGCTCTCGATTGGAAAGGACAGCCCTGGAACAAGGATAGCGGCGTAAAGGGCGCGCATCCCAACAGCCGCTTCACCGCGCCCGCAAAAAACTGCCCCTGCCTTTCCGACAAATTCGAGGAGCCCGAGGGAGTAAAAATTTCCGCCATTGTTTTCGGCGGCAGGCGCGCCAAAACCGTACCTTTGGTCTATCAGTCCAAGAGCTGGGAGCACGGCGTATTCATGGGCAGCGTTATGGCGAGCGAAACCACCGCGGCGGCAACGGGCGCGGTAGGCGTTCTGCGCCGCGACCCCATGGCGATGCTGCCTTTTTGCGGCTACAATATGGGAGACTATTTCGCGCATTGGCTTGAAATGGGCAAAATAAAGGACGCTCCAAAAATCTTTAACGTAAACTGGTTCCGCACCGACGAAGACGGAAAATTCCTGTGGCCCGGCTTCGGCGACAATCTGAGAGTTCTGGATTGGATTATCGACCGCTGCGAGGACAACGCGCCGGCGGACGACACGCCCATAGGCTACGTCCCCCGTCCTCAGGACATCAACCTCGAAGGTCTCGATCTGTCGACGGACAGCCTCAACGAGCTTCTTGAAATAGACAGGGAGCAGTGGAGAAAAGAAACCGAGCTGATTGAAGAGCATTACGCCAAATTCGACAGACTTCCCGAAGCGCTCAAAAAAGAGCTTAACGACCTCAAAGCAAGACTGAAATAAAAAACAAGCGCCGCTTTCACGCGGCGCGTTTTTTAATCAAGAAATATCCTTTTGGTTGCGACGTTGTCGGCAAACGCCTTGTCGTGCTCCACAAAAATCACGGTTGGCTGGCAATCTAAAATCGCCCTTTCAATCTGAATGCGGCTCAAAACGTCAACGTAGTTCAATGGCTCGTCCAAAACAAGCAAATGCGCCGTTTCGCACAGACATACCGCCAACGCCGTTTTTTTCTTTTGCCCCGCCGAAAAATCGGAAATATCCTTATCAAAATCCGACCTTTCAAAGCCAAGCTTGCGCAGCACGGCTTTGAACAGGGATTCGTCCGCTCCTCTTTTCGCGGCGAAATTCCGCAGGCTTCCTTCAAGCAAGTCGGTGTTTTGCGGCAAATACGAAATTTTCAGCCCCTGCGCGACATAAACGTTTCCCGTATACCCGATTTCCTTTCCGCACAAAAGCTTTAAAACGGAGGACTTTCCGCTGCCGTTTTTTCCGCACATAGCGATTCTGTCCCCCCTCTCCACCGCGAAATTCAACGGGCCGCAAATCTTGCGCTCTCCGTAAAACAGCGAGCAGTCCTTAAACTCCGCCAACATACGCTTTGGAAAATCCTGCGTAAAGATTTTGAGGCTTTCGCTTTCCTCCACGTTTTTCAACAGCAAGCTTTTTTCTTCCGCCGCCTTTAAATACCTCTGCTCGATAACCTTGGAGTGTTTCATCATTTTCGCGGCCTTGTGTCCCACATATCCCCTGTCGGGCTTCAAGCCTCCCGCGTTTTTCCCTTTTTTTGAGCTTTCCGTTTTGTCCGACCAACGCGCCGCCTGCCCGGCGGCGTCTTTTAACCTCTCTATGTCCTTTTTTAAACGATTGTTCCTTTCCGTCTCCGACTTGTCGCGCTCCTCCTTGTCCCGCTCCCACTCGGAAAAATTGCCTTTCCTTATTTCAATCCCCGCCCTGTTTAAGGACATGATATGGTCGACGCAGCCGTCAAGCAGACTTCTGTCGTGTGAAACCAGAATAAAACCTTTCTTTTTGCACAGATACTCAGCCAAAGCCTGCCGCGAAGCCATATCCAGATGATTTGTCGGTTCGTCGATTAGCGCAAAGCCGTCCCGTTTAAGAAACAGCGCGACAAGCATAAGTCTTGTTCTTTCTCCCTCCGACAGCGCGGAAAAATTCCGCCCCGCAATTCGGACGTCAAGCCCTATGAGATTGATTTCTCTGACGATTTCCCAATCGGCGGCTTCCGGACAAAGTCCTCTCAAAATTTCCATTCCGCTTTCGCCCAAACCGTCCGTTTGAAAAGGAAAATAAAAAAACTCCGCGTCGGAAAATATCGTTCCGTCAAACTCGTATTCTCCGCGCAGCAATTTAAGCAAAGTTGTTTTTCCCTTTCCGTTTCTGCCGACAAGACCGAGACGCCAATTTGTGTCCAGTCTGAAACTCGCGTTTTCAAAGACGTTTTCAAAGCCGTCGGGATAACCGAAGGTAAGATTTTTTACTTCTATCTCAGACATTTGGGGTTTTCCTCCGATATACAAGGGAAGCCGCAGGAAAAGAAAGGTCAGTCAAGCTCCTTCTCGAAAAGAATTTCCGTAGTAAACCGCTCTTCAAACACATCCAGCTCGACTATACGCACGCATTTGAACTTCGCCCTTCCGTGCGTCGTGTAACCCGCGCTTCCGCCGTAGCAGAGCTTCAATCCTTCATAATCGAGAGCGAAGGTGTTTTCGTGGTCGTGACCGCAAAAGGTCGCAACCGTGCTTCCCAGCCTCTTCATGCTGTCAAACAGGCCCGAATCGCGTTTGCCGACGTAAATGCTTTCCTCAAGCCCTTCGACGCTGTCCCGCCCCGCGGCGTCTGCCGCCAGCGCATACTGCGGCAAAGGAATGTGGAAAAAAGCCATGCTTTTCACCGTCTTTCCCGCGTCGGCGTTTGTTCCGTTTACAAGCCACTCGTACCAGGCGACCTGCGAATCAGTAAAGGTCGCGTGCCTGCCGTCTCCCTTTTTCCCCTTTTCCCCGCTGTCCATAAAGATTAGCGAAAACAAGGTTTGTCCGTCGGCGTCGGCAAGCAGAATCTGATAGTTGCCCAGCATATAATCGTAGCGCCCGTCTGCGAGATTGGTCGGTCCCTGCCTGAAAAGACAGCCCGAAAAATCTCCCAGCAGCTTGCAAAGTCTCGTTTTGTCGGCGTATCCCGTGGAATCGTGGTTGCCGAAAACGAATGCCCATTTTACGCCCTTTCCCGAAATAAAATCGTTCCACACCGAAAAGGCGTAAGCATTGTCCGCGGCAAGCGACAGGTCGCCCGTCACGACAAGGAGGTCGGGTTGGGCGGCGTCTATCGCGCGGCCGACAAAATCCAGCGACTTTCTGTCCAGCGCGCCACCGCTTAAAATATGCAAATCCGAAACCTGCATGATTTTGAACCGACCGTCGGGCGCAACCGTCAGTGTCGGATAAAGCTCCGCGTCGTATTTGTCCGAAGCGCTCCATTCGTAGTCCGCAAGAGGCGACCTCTGAGGCGAAACACAGAGCGCAAGAAGGACGAAAAGAATCAACGCCGCAAGAATGGCGGCTACGACAATCAAAGCGTAAAAACGATTGAATCTGTAATATTTAAAGCTGCCGTCAGGCTGTTTTTTGGTATCCTCTTCCATTTGCTTCCCGTTTTGAAATATTATAGCTTTAAACGGAAAAAAATGCAACAATAAACGCGGAATAATGAAAAAAGACGGCGAACCGTCTTTTTTTCATCGAACTCAGTCGATTTCGTAGTGCCATTTGCTGCTCTGTGTGGGAGGCAGCGTCTGTCCCTTTTTGACTTCGGCGGTATTCATCACCTTGCCGTTGGAGTCCACTACGTTGTAAGTGCCCGTTTTGGGGGCGGTTTCGCCGGGATTGAATTTCATGCGGCTATTTCCTCCTTTTTTATTGCGTTTCCGCTGTAAAAAGCATTGACAAGAGAAGCGGATTATATACTTGCGGCAAAAATTTTTTTCACATATGCTCAACTGCGCATATATGAGAGCTTTTACCCCGTTTTGCCACGTATGCGCATATACGCATATGTTCACGGCTGATTTTTTCCGCAAAAACGCTCATGCCCGAGACAGAACGGAAAAAATATTTTCGCCTCACAAAAAAATCCGGTCTGTCTGAGACCGGATTAAAAATTTTATTCAAGCAATTCCGCCGCTCTTTCCACCATATCCGCGACGTCGGAAATTCTGTTTTCCTCCGAAGGAGTAAAGCCCGCTCCGTGCTTGTTCACGTTTTTCGGAGTATAGAACATCGCTGCCGTGAAATATATTCCGTAAGGATATCTCATAGTGCTTCCGTCCCCAAAGCGAAGAGTTTCGTAATACTCCAAAGGCATAATCGTCTGGGCTATTCCCTTGCCGTAAGTAGTCGTTCCGACGTGCACGGCGGTACCGTAGTCCAGCATGGCGCCCAAAAGCAGCTCGCTCGCGCTTGCGCTCATACCGTCAGTAAGCACGACAATCTGCGGCTCCTCCGCATTGACGTCGAAATAATTGGCATATAACGACGGCGTGGAGTAGGTCGCAAGAGTCCCCGTGCGGCTTTTTAAAGTTGTGACCAAAAGGTTTGAATTGTTGGAGAAATTCTGCTTGTCGTAACAGAGATAGCCTGCTATATCCTCCGCATATTCCACGTTTCCGCCCGGATTGCCCACAAGGTCGAGCACCAGCTTGCCCTGTCCGCCGTAAGCGGTGCGGAATTTGCCCATCGCCGCCCCGAACTCGGAAGCCGCGTCCGTTTCCACATATCTCGAACCGTCGTAGTATGAGGCGTTTTCAAAGGAATTGATGCGGATATATCCCGTCGTTGCGGTATCAAGCGCGTCAAGCCCGAGAGCCTCCACCATTTCGTTGGGCAGATTTGTGTTTCCGCGCCCGAAATAATATTCCACGAACTGACCGCCGTACTCAACCTTTTTCATGGTAATCTGAGTGACGCTCACCGTGTCGCCGAGGCTGACTGTGTAGAGATTGCGTATTACGTCCAAAGTTACGGAAGTGTTCCACCCTCCGGAAAATGCCTGACTTATTTCCGCGTCGGTAGACGTGCGCATATCGTATTTTTTCCCGTTTAAGGGCGTTGCCGCAATTATCAGGTCGCCCGACTGCAAGCCGGAAAGATAAGCGCCGCTGCCGTATTCGACGTAATGCACGTAAAGTCCCACGTCGATTTTGACGTAGCTCATGCCGTAAGAAGCCTCGTCCGTCGCGGTAGGATTGAGCAGCGTATAATACTCCGCGGGAGAAAGCAGAAAACCGTAGCCGTCGATGGTTTGCAGCATTGCGGTGCCGCCGTTGACAATCATCTGTCTTTTCACGGACTCCCAATTGGAGCTGTCGTAATAAAGAGAGCTTTCCTCCACGGTGTCAAGCACGGTTTGGAGTATGGATATGTCCGACCTTACCACGTCGTGCCCGACAACGTAGCCCACGAAAAAGATAACCACAAGCAATATGCAGCCCAAAGTTATCCAAAGAGCTTTTTTGCTTTTGGAGCTTTGCGGCGGTACGGGCGGCGCGGCATAATATCCTCCGCCGAAGCCGTTGTTCATGTTTCCGTCGCCGCCGTTGGGATAATACGGCGCGCCGTTGCCGTCGGGAGCCTGCCCGGAAGCGTAATAGCCTCCGCCCGCTCCGTAAGGCGGCTGTTGGGCATTGCGCAGTCTTGCCTCCTCTTCCTCTTTCTTTTTAAGCTCGTCGTCGTAAAAATCAAATTGGTTCATCGAATTCCTCCGTTAAATTAAATTTCGGCAAAAAATCCAAAATTCTTCCCCTCGCCGAAGCAGGCGAGTCGCACAGCAAAAGCGTCGAAGCGCCAAGCTCCGCGGCAAGAGCCGTTATTTTGTCGACGAAAATTTCATTCGTCGGGCCGTCAACAATAAAAAACTCCGCTTTCTTTGCCCACGCTCGCGCAAGAGAAAGTTTCAGCAAGCCCTCCCCGTCGAGAGAGGCGGCTTTTTTGCGGGCAAGCCCCTCCAGCCCGAAGCGTTTGAGCGCCTGCGCGGCTTTTTCGCTGCTTTCAGTTTTTCCAAAACCGTTAAGTCTTAAAACGCGCGACACGTTTTTGCCGACGGTTGTCTTGAAAGCCAGCGGCGGAAAACAGAAGTAGGCGATTTTTCGAGCCTTGGGGGGCGTTTCTTCGAGCGGCGCGCCGTCGGCCGTGATTTTGCCGCAGGTCGGTTTTAAAAGCCCCATAATCAGCTTTGCCGCCGTCGTTTTGCCTCCCTGAGCTCCGAGCATGACGGAAACGGTTTCCCCCTCGTTTACCTCGAAGGACAAATCGGCAAGCGCGTAGAATTCGTCGTAATGATAGCGCACCGACACGTTTTCAAACCTCAACCACTTCATTCCAGCTCGTCTAACGTCAGCTCGAAGGACGGCGCGAAATTTTCGAGAAAAAACCTTATTTCGTCGCTGTCGAAAGCGTCAAGCTCGTTTTCGATTGCGGAAAGCGCCTTTTTGAATTCGCCGTTGCCGAGATTAAGCTCCGTTTTGCATTTGAGGTACGCAGACAATTTGTCGGCGTATTTGACCAGCTTTTTTTCGTAACGGCAGATTTCGTCCTCCTCGCAACAGTGCTCGTCGAGAAGCGGCGCGTAACACCGGGCGTAAGCGTCGGGCAGAGAGTTGAGCAGCTTTTGCCTAGCGCCCTCCTCTATGCGCTTGTACGCCTGACGTATGTCCTCGTCGTAATACTTTACAGGCGTGGGCAAATCTCCCGTCAGCGCTTCGGTTACGTCGTGAAACAAGGCTCTCGCCGCCACGCGGTTTTCATCGGCTTTTTTGCCCAGCTCGTTTTTTGCAATAAGAGCGAGACAATGGGCAAGCACCGCCGTCTGAAAGCTGTGCTCCCACAGATTTTCGCTTTCCGTGCGGCGCATAAGCCCCCAACGCTCGATATATTTCAGTCTGTTCACATAGGCAAAAAAATCGTTCATAAGCCTCTCCCTTTCGGGTTGAGTTTTATTGTAACACATTTTACGCGAAATTTGTTGTTTTATTTGACAGTTTTTAAAATTTTTGGTAGACTTTTTAAGCAACGAAAGGGCTTTAAGCTTTTCAAAAAAGTTTTATACAATCGGGGTGCTTTTAACGGCTGAGATTATACCCGTCGAACCTGTAAGGTAATACTTGCGTAGGAAAAATATTTTTTCGGATTTTTCGAGGTTCTGCGTGTCAAGCTCAGAGCCTCTATTGTTGCGAAAAAATACTTTCGGAGGAAAAAATCCATGTCACTTCTCAAATTTTTGGCTTTTGCGGAAGCAATTAGCGAAGAGACCACCGAGCTTGTAAGCATTATCGCAATCGCAGCCATTGCGGCGCTTGCAATAATCATGCTGGTCATTTGTCTTACCTACAAGAAAATGGACACAAAAGCCATTGTTTATGCCGCTATCAGTATAGCAAGCGCGTTTGTTTTGTCCTTTATTAAAGTTTCGCCTGTTACCAACGGCGGTTCAATCACACTCGCGAGCTTTGTGCCCATTCTCATTTACGCCTATGTCTACGGACCTGTCAGAGGGTTGGTTGCAGGACTGATTTTCGGAGTTCTTCAATTCATACAATCACCGTATATGCTTACTCCGTTAACTTTCGTTCTTGACTATTTGCTGGCGTTTGCTCCCATATTTTTAATGGGATTGGCAAGACTGGTTTTCAAAAAAGAAAATACAAGCATTTTCGCAGGCACGGCGGCGACTTACGTAATAAGATTTATAGTACACTTCTTTTCGGGACTTATTTACTTCCAAATGGGTATAATAACCGAAGGCTTGCCTGCTGACTCTGCCGCTGTCTATTCACTGGTATACAACCTTGTCTACTTGGTGCCCGATATGATTATAACCATGGTAGTGTTGGCAGTTCTTGTTGCAACCAAAAACTTCCCCCGTCTTGTCAGACTCATGCGCCCCGATTTTTACGTGAAAAATCAGGAGGCTCCCGCCGAAGTCGCTACGGACGCCCAATAAATTTGATTGACTGAAAAATCCGAGAAATACGGCTCCCTTGCGGAGCCGTTCTTTTTTCACGCAATCGTCAAAACATTTTCAACCTTGTACGTCCATTAAAGTAGTATAATAATTATAATAAAACACGCGGCGGAAGGTACCGTCGACGCAATTTTTCGGAGGTAACAATTATGGCAAAGTCTAAAAGCGGTTATTGCGCAGCAATCGACAAGCTCCCTTGGATACTCAGACTTATTTTCGCTCTTCCTGTGCTCGACGGCATAATTTACGGCATTTATCGTATTTGCTCTGGCGTGGCAAGCGGAAGCGTACTGAAAATAGTTATGGGTATCGTATGGATTTTCGTCGGAGCCGCAATTTTCTGGATTATCGATATTATCTGTGTGATAATCTGCGGCAAGGTCACCGTTTTGGCTTAACCGCCGACTTAAAAAGTCTCGAAACAGGCAGGGCAAAAGCCCTGCCTGTTTTTTTAAAATCATTCGTTTTCAAAATGCGGGCTTTTTTCGGACATTTTATTTTTTCCGTTCTCCCGCGACGACTGTCTCAGCTTCATTTTTCTCCAATTGAAATATCCGTACATATCGTTGAAAAGAAAGGCGGAAAAACAAGCGACGACAGATATGCAGCTCAAATCCGTTTTTGCGGCGAGCGCCCATAAAATTATCAGTACGACGTCGTTTGCGGCGTATCCGAGAGCATAAAACTCGCTTCTTCTTGCAGTCAGATAGACGGCGACAAAGCTCGTCGTCACGGAAACGGTACTCGGTATCAGATTCGCCGTCTTAAAATATTTTAAAACGAAATAAAAACCTGCCGTTACCGCAGCGGACACGAGAAACATAAGCGCATATTCCCTCCCCTTCAATCTGTTCACCTTAACTTCGGCTTTGTTTCCGTCGTAAGGATTTTTTATCCATGAAACAAGCGCAAACACAGCCATAGGCGCAGTCATGCCGAGATAAGTCAGCATTTCTCCGTAATAAGCCTTTTCCCATGAAATTATACCGTAAAGAACGCTGAATACAATCATCAAAAGCTGCCCTGTCGGATTGCCCTTTGCGTTAAACACAAGAGAAGTAACGCCCACAAGCGACGCTGCGAGCGTCAAAAAATTTTTACGGTCGAAAACGACGAAGGACGCAATTATCAGAATAACCGAAGCAAACCAGAGCGCAAGCTCCCCTTTTGAAAAATAAGAACCTTTCTTTCCGAGTTTTTTCATTTTTACCTCCTGCAACAAAAAAAGCACCCGCAAGCACATCTTCCAAGACCTAACGATGTGCCGACGAATGCTTAAATCGCATTGCTACCCGGTGGCAGCTCATATATTTTTGGATTATACTAACACACTGCGCCGATTTTGTCTACTCTTTTGAAACAAAAAACTCATCCGACGCAGACGCAAGCGCAATCTGTTTAAATTTAATTTCCGACCTTTACATTTTGAGCTTTTCTCTCGCGGCGGCAAAATCAAACTCATGCTTTTCCTGAAAGCCCCAGATATCTATACCGTCGTTCTTTTTGCGGGGAATCACGTGATAATGCAGATGAAAAACCGACTGCTGCGCCGCCTCGTTGTTTGCGTTCAAAATATCCACTCCGTCAAAGCCGCAGTTTTCCACGAAATGCGCGGCGATTTTTTTTGCGGCGAGTATAACGGCGCACAGCGTTTCGTCGTCGCAGTCAAGAGTGTTTACGCAGTGCTTTTTGGGGACGACAAGCGTATGTCCCCACACGTCGCCCGCAATATCCAAAAAAGCATACGTATACTCGTCCTCGTAAATTTTGTAAGAAGGGATTTCTCCCTCGATGATTTTACAGAATATGCAATCCTTCATAAAAAACCTCCGAATCAGCTTTTTCTGGTAACAACCGTTCCGCAATAAGGGCAATTTGCGTCCGCCTCGCTTATTTCCACCGCCGCGCCGCAGTTGTGACATTTTACCGTCATTCTCGCGCGTTTCTGCCGCACGTTTTCGTTTAGTTTCAGCCGACTGTCGTCCACGAGCAAATAACCCTCGATATATCTTTTTTCAAGAGCCTTGCGAATTTTTTGCAAAACGTCCCGTTTGCTGCAATTTGTCTGACTTGCTATTTCCTCGACGGAATATACGTTGTCCCTTTCCACAAGCTCGACGACGCGGAGCAGAGAAAACCCCGAGGCGTAAGAAACCCAGACAAGAGGCATTCCGTAAAAACCCGCGACGGTGAAGACGATTCCCAAAATCATGAGCGCCCAGATTTCGTTTGTTGCTCCCAATATAATCGCAGGTATGCCGACGACGAACAAAACACTCATGACAACGGCCGCCGTCAGGACTTTTGCCTGTCTCTTTTTTAACCTTTCCATAATTCGATTTTAAACTCCGTCTTGATTTTTGTCAACAAAAACGCCGTCAGTCGCCCTCGCAAAGCATCCACTTTTCCAAAAGAGCGTCGCACTCCGCCTGAACCTCTTGGAGCTTTTTAGCCGTTTCGTTGTAAAATTTGTAGTCCGACATCGCTTGCGAAGAGGACAGCAGCGCGGCAAGAGCTTCCGCCTCCTTTTCCTTTGCCGTCAGCTCCCTTTCCAGCCTGTTCTTTTCGGCGCGCAGCACGCGCCCCTGCTTTTTGTCCGCCTTGTAGGAGGACTCGGAACGCGCGCTCCGCTGTTTTTCAAAAACAACCGCCTTTTGAGCGGCTTTGGCGGTATAGGCGTCGAGAGACGAAAAAAACCGAAAGCCGTCGGGCGTAAGCTCGGCGAGCCTTGTCGGCACGCGGTTCAGCAAAAACCTGTCGTGGGAAACCAGAAGCAGCGTGCCGTCAAAGTCGGACAGCGCTTTGTCCAGCCCCTCCATAGCCTTGTAGTCGAGGTGGTTGGTAGGCTCGTCCATGACAAGGACGTTGGGACGCTTGCGCATAAGAATCGCCAGCGCCACCTTGCTGCGGTTTGCTCCCGACAGCTCCCCCACGCGCTTTTCCACGTCGTCGCCGAAAATAAGCGCCCGCGCGAGCAGGCTGCGCACGTCATAAGGCGTAAGCAGGGAAAAATGTCTGCAAACCTCGTCGTAAACGGTGTTGGACAAAACAAGATTTCTGCACTCCTGCTCGAAATAGCCCGTCTTAACTCCCGCGCCCCAGTTTACTCTGCCGGAAAAGGGAATTTCCCCCGTCAAGGCTTTGATAAAGGACGTTTTTCCCACTCCGTTTGCGCCCACGATTGCCAGTTTTTCGCCGCGAAAAAGTGTTAAATCCACGTTTTCAAACAATTTTTTGCCGCCGACGGATACCGACAGATTCTTGACGCTAAGCGCTTCCTTGACGGGCTGCGCGTCAAAGCCGAACTCAAACCTTACGTCGCGCGGCTCCTCCAAGGGCCTTTCCAACCGCTCGGCTTTTTCCAACGCCTTTACCCGGGAGCCGACGCTGTTGACGCTTGCCGACGCCGCCAGATTCTTCCGCACGAACTCCTCCATTTTGGCAAGCTGCGCACGCTGTTTTTCGTATTCCTTTAACGCGCTCTTTGTTTCCTCTTTTTTCTGTGCGTAAAACTCGGTGTAATTGCCCTTGTAGCGTTTTAATTTGCCGTTGTCCAATTCGCATATTCCGTCGGCAATCTTATCGAGAAAAAATCTGTCGTGTGACACGGCGAGTATTGCGCCCTTGAAGGAAGAAAGATATTCTTCCAGCCAAGCGCGCGTTTCAAAATCCAGATGGTTTGTCGGCTCGTCAAGCAGCAGCAGGTCGGGCTCCTCGCACAAAAGCTTGGCTAAGGCGAAACGCGTTTTTTCTCCTCCGCTCAGCTCCCCCGCTTTCATGTCGGGAGACTTGTCGGAAAAGCCCATGCCGTTGAGCACGCGCCTGATTTTGAACTCGGTGTCGTAGCCTCCTATGCTTTGATAATAAGAAGACAGCTTGTCAAACTTTTCCGCCAAGCCCGCGTATTCCGCGCTGTCGGGCTTTGCGCAGGAAATTTTTTCGGTAAGCGCTTCGAGCTGCGCGGCAATGCGGTCGATTTCCGCAAAGCTGCGCCGAATTTCGCCGTACAGAGTGTTTTGCGACTCCACAGCCTCGACCTGTCTCAAATATCCGATTTTCAGCCCCTTTCTGACGTAAACGGCGTCGGTCGCGTTTTCGTAAGCCTCCGCTTCCAGCGCGCCCGCAATTATGTTGAAAAGCGTCGTCTTGCCCGCCCCGTTGACGCCCACAATACCCAACCTGTCCTTTTCGTTGACGGTAAGGTTTATTTTGTCCAGAACGGTTTGCGAGCCGAAGGATTTTGTGAGATTTTTCAGTTGTACAAGCATTTGGTTTTACCTTGATTTTATTCTAAACCATACGTCGGGTTTTTGCAAGTATTTGACCGTTCCGTGCGGTTTTTGCGCTTTTTGTAGAAAAAATTTTGCAAAATTTCGCCTGAATCGGACTGTTTGTCGGTTTAAGCGGTTGCCACCCCCTCAAAAAAATGCTATAATTTTTTATAATACGCGGATTGCGCGGCAAGGAACTCATGCAAGTAAAAACAATAAACGACAAAAAAGGCATAAAAAGCTTCGTCGCTTTTGCGGACAGCATTTACAAAGGCGACGCCAACTACGTGCCGTTCATGAAAAAAGACCTTACCAAAACTTTGGAAACATTGGTGCTCAAAGAAAAGAGCTACACCGCGCTCATGGTATTCGGCGGGGACGGCGCTCCGCAAGGACGAATCCTTTTTACCGTAGGAGTAAACAAACAGCTGCCCGACAAGGCGCGCTGCGGCTATTTTTTTCTGTTCGAGTGCGTAAACTCTCAGGAGGCGGCAAACGCTTTGCTTGCGGAAATGAACCGCAGGCTTGCGGCAACGGGCGTAGAGTATGTGGAAGGCGCCTATTGGCCCTTCGACCCCGACAACCGCAGAGGCATACTCGTCAAGGGATTTGAATTTCAGCCCGTCATTTTCACCTCCTACAACCCCGAATACTATCCCGAGCTGCTTGAAAACTTCGGCTTTGAAAAGCATTTCGACACTCTGACGTTCAAAATGGAACCGAACGAAAAACAAATCGAGCGCCACACGCGCGTTTCGGAATACGCGAAAAAACGCTACGGCTATCGCGTGGACAAAATGAACCCGTCGCAAATCGACAGAGACATAAAGGACGTGCAGCAAATCATGGCGGAGGCGGCGACGGAGATTATTTATCAGGACGCGCCTTCCGTCGACGAAATCAGGCACATAGTAAGTCAATGGAAAAATTTTCTCGACCCCGACTTTATCCTGATTGCGCGCACAAACGCGGGCAGACCTGTCGGCGCGGTCATGGCAATACCCGATTATTTTCAGGTTTTCAAGGCAATGAAAGGCAAAACCACCTTGCCCTCCCTGCTCAAATTTATCAAAGCCCGCAAAAAAATAGACGCCGTGCGCGCAATGCTCCAATTCGTCGTCCCCGATTTTCAGGGTAAAGGCGTAAACGTGTCGCTCTACACCGAGCTTTTGGCGTCGGCAAGAAAAAAAGGCATTCGTCTGATTGAAGCCGGCACCATGATGGAAAACAATACGCACCCGATAGAAGCTCTCAAAACCGCCGGCGGCGAGCTGTTCAAGGTTTACAGAATATATTACATGAAAACGGGGGGGGGGTGCTTATGAACGCTGACTTTCTTTTATTTGCAACTGACGCGGCGCAGCCAAACCTTATTCTTACCGTCGTCGCGCTGCTTGCGGTTTTCGGTCTGCCCTGCCTGATGATACTTTTGACGCGCAAGGTCAAATTTTTTAAAATCGTAGGCGCGGTTGCGCTTTGCTACGTTTTGGGCTTTGCGTTTTCTCTTTCGGGGCTAAATTACGACAAATCTCTCGTGGAAACCGTCGCCTCCGTGCTTGTGTGCATAGCTATCCCGCTCGTACTTTTCGGCTTTGAAATGAAATCCTTGAAAAGGCTCGCCAAAAAGACGGCAATTTCCTTCGGGCTTGTGTGCGTGAGCGCCGTCGTCGTTGCGACTGCGGCTTTTCTGATTACCAAAAACTTCCTTCCCGACGCGGCGGGACTGACCGCCATGAGCATCGGTCTCTACATCGGCGGCACTCCCAACCTGCTTGCAATAGGCAGCGCAATGCTCGGCACGGGACACGAGGCGATTGTTTTGGCAAACACGGCGGATTTGTTTGTGGGAGGCTTGTATTTCCTCTTTCTCCTGACGGCGGCAAAGCCCGTTTACTCCTTTGTTTTGGACGGCAAAAAACGCAAAAAACAAAAAGCGTCGGACGAAAACACAACGGAAAACAAAGTGTCGGTCGAAACCGCGACGGAAAACTCGGACGTTTCAAGCGACGGGAGCGCGCGGCAGGACGCAAACGGGGAAATTTCTCCCGACGACAAGCGCCTGCTTTCCGTCGCCAACGAATACGACTTTTCCGTTGTCGAGCGCAACAAAAAAAGCATTTGGCGGCTTGTCGGAGTTGTTGCGCTTGCCGTCGCCTGCTTCGGCGTAGGCGTAGGACTCGAGCTTCTCGTAAACGGAAGTCTCGCGGGCAGCCTGTTTATTCTCGTAACGGTGTCGGTGCTCGGCATAGCTTTTTCCTTCGTCAAGCCCGTAAGAGAGACAAAAGGCTCCTATCAGGTGGGACAGTATCTAATCCTCAGCTTTTCGCTCGCTCTGAGCATGAGCATGGATATGAGCAAACTCGTGAGCGAGCTTCTACCCGTACTGCTTTTGTTCGCCTGCCTGCAAGTCGGCGGAATATTGCTCCACCTGATTTTGTGCAAAATTTTCAAAATAGATTCAGACACCGCGCTTATCACCAGCACGGCGGGAGTTTACGGTCCCCCGTTCATCACCCCCGTGGCAAACGCGGCAAAACGAAACGATTTGATAGCCCCCGGCATAATCTGCGCCACTTTGGGGCTTGCAATCGGCAACTTTATCGGTATAGGCGTAGGTCAGCTGTTTTTGCTGCTTATGTAGGTTTAACGGAATTTCAAATAAGGAAACCCCCGCCCGCGTAAAAGCGGGCGGGGGTTTTTAAGTCGCGTCAGAAGTACAAATCCTCCCACTCGTCGTCAAGCAAGATATAATGTTTTTTAAACCCTCTCATCCAGCCGTCTTCTCCGACAAAGGGCTTGTAGGTAATAACCCCGCTCCTGCCGTACCAGTTGTCAAATACAGTCAAATCTTCTTCAAATCCCACCGCGTCAAATATGTCCCAGAACTCGTCGAGATAATACAATTTTGCAGCCCAAGCCATTTTCACGCTGTCGTAATAGCTCCAAACGCCCTCGCTCCAATCGGGATACAGATATTCATAGATTGCAAAGTTTTCGTCCTTCATTTCGCGCAAGTCTGTCATGTCGGACAGCCACAGTTCGGCGTATGCGTTGCCGAGACCGTTTGTGCCTATCGCGCACATATTAGATTCAGTCCGTCCTTCCGTTGCTTGAATAAGAGAATCGAACGAGCTTCCGTCGTAAAACAGGAAATTGATATTGTTCTCTTCCAAATAATCGAACAGTCCTAATTCTTCTATCCGCCTCCCGTCGGTCATTATCATATAATTAAGAATATAATCCTCAAAAATCCAACTGTCTATGAATTCTATCAAATCATCTCCGAAAGTTTCGTCAAGCACGAAGCAAAAATTGTTTATCGGCTCGTAGTCGAAATGGATTCTTAAAATCGTATCGACAAAAAGCGTAAATATATCCGTATTTATATGTATATCAACATATTCCAGAAACTCGGTGTAAGGCGACGTGTCATAGTCGAGGTCAAGCCCGAGCAGTCTTGCTTCCTCCACGCCGTTTACGAAAATCACCTTGCAGCCGTCGCTCCGCCAGGATGAAAACAGGTCGCTAAGGGTATCATTCGTATCCGTAAGCGCGGCGTATCCCTTTCCCCACGTCGTCTTTTCAAAAATGACGACGGAGTTTTCCTCAACCTCAAATCTATAAGGCGAATAATCCGATTCCGTCAGGCTGTAAGGGCACTTATGCAGGTAAGGCACATTGAGATACCTCACCGTCAATTCGGAAGAGATTTTTGCGAAATTTGCGTCCACATTCCCTATATAAGCGTCGCTGAAATAATAGACTTCGTCATACGGAAAGACCTCGGGCGGTTCAAAATCGGTCGAGGCGCAAACAAGCGCGGCGGGCGCAAAGCAGACCAATGCCAGACAAAGGGCAAGCGTCAAAGCCAATGTTCTCGTTTTTCTTGTGTTCTTTTTCATTTTTGTTTCTCCTTTTTAAATAAAATATTTTCAGCCTTTCGGCTTGAATTTAAATTTTTTCCCACACGGCGTAGAGCCTCTCCGCCCCCGCTTCGTAAAGCTGTTCAAGCTGTTCCTGCCCAATCGAATTTATTTGTTTCTCATACGTCTTGTCGTAAAAATACAGCAAAACCCTTACGTCGAGCCTAGCAGTCGAAAGCCGAAAATCCAGACGCTCAGGCAAAACAGGATTGAATTCAAGCTCGGTTTTTTGAGGAACAAACTCCGCTTCACCTTGAGGCTCCGTCGCCCAGCCCTTGAAAACCCAACCGTTCCGCTCAGGCGCGTATCCCGTTATGCTTGTCGCCAGATAATGAGCTGTTACCTCATGTAAATTTAACGGCGCAGACACAACGTAAGGCAAACCGTCTTCGTCAAGCGCAAGCTCGCACCCCCAAACGACTTTTGGAGCTTGTCGAAAACCGTCAACAAGCAAAGCGTTCTTCCACCCGTCGGGCATAGCCGTATGCGAAGTGTATATTGTGCATAAGGATATAAAAGTCTCTTCTTTCAACTCCGTCAAACTGTCGGTTATGACGGCAGTCATACTTGTGCAATCATAATATATTCCGATTTCCTGTTCGCATACAAAAGCTTTTGACCCGACATCAGTCACGCTGTCGGGGATTTGCACGTATTCGAGTTCTATGCAGTTTGCAAAAGCGGAGACGCCGATTCTTTGCAATCCTCGCGGCAGTTTGAGTTCTTTCAGTCCCGTGCAGGAAAACGCATAGTGTCCTATATTTTTCAACCCGTCGGGAAAATCTATTGCGCCAAGCTGCGTCTGCCCGCAAAAGGCGTATTCGCCTATTTGCTCCGTGCCTGCGGGAATCTTGCTCGAAGCGCACCCCGCAATCACCGTGTTGTCCGCTTTTCGCGTCAGACAGTTGCCCTCGTCGGAAAAAGATTCGTTGTTTTCGGACACGGTTATTTTTTCAAGAGCGACGCAAAACTCCGTCAATCCGCAACCCGCATTCAAAAGCTCCGCGCCCAAAGCAAGCTCTTTCAACGAGATGCAGGTGGAAAAAGCATTGTTGCCTACACTTGTCACGCCGTCGGGCAAAGCTATGCTTTCAAGCGCGGCGCACCATAAAAAAGCATACTTGCCTATGCTTGTCAGACTTTGCGGCAGAGTTATTTCCTTCAAACGGTCGTTGTGGGCAAAAGCATAGTCTTCTATCGAAGTCACGCCCTCGGGCAAAGCTACGCTTTCAAGCGCGGCGCCTTGAAAGGCGAAGCACCCTATGTGCTCGGTGTAAGACGGGATTTTGCTCGCTTTGCAGCCTACGACAAGCGTGTTGTCCTCCCTGCGCATGACGCAGTTGCCGTCGCTTTTGTAAGCCTTGTTGCCCTCGGCAACGTAAATTTCTTCAAGATTTTCGCAAAAAGCAAACGGATTGGCATCCGATTTTTCGTTTGTAGCCGTCATTTTGGCGACAGTGGACGGGAGACTTACCGATTTCAGTTTTGCATGACCGAACGCGTTTCCTCCCAAAAAGGTCACGCCCTCGGGCAGAACAAGCGTCTCCAATCCCGTACGGTCAAAGGCTCCTGTGTTTATTTTTCTCAACCCCGCCGACCAGCGCACGCGCGTGAGTTTCTCGCAGCCCTCAAAAGCGTTTACGTCTATGTACTCCACCGTGTCGGGGAGTATAAGCCCCGTGACACCCGCGCACTCGTAAAAACCGTTTGCCTTGATTCCCACGACGGCTTTGCCGTTGATAAAACTCGGAACAATCAGCTTGCCTTGCGCTTTGGTCTTGTCAACGACGCAAAGCTCGAAACCCCTTTCGTCCGCCGTCTGATAAACCTGAAGCCAGTCGGGCATGGTCAGAGTCAGGCTTGTTTGCTCCGACCAGTCGGAGCTCAACACGCCCTCCGTCACACTGTCGGCGGCTACCCTTATCTCATACGTGCCGTATTTGTTTGTGATTTCAAACAAATCCAGACTGTTGTTTTGCGTTTTGTACTCTTCTCCGTTGATTTCCACCGTGTAGCCGTCAGCGCCCTCTATCGCTTTCCACCCCAACACGTCGTTTGTGATTTCAAGCCCCGTAGGCGCGGCAAGCTCTTTGTCGCCGTCGCACCCCGACAGCATAAGCCCCGCAAGCCCCAACGCCAACACCGCCAAAACAATCATCAATGCCTTTTTCTTTTTCATTTCTTCTCTCCTTTTCTGTTTGAAAATTCAAATGCGCGCCTACACTTCACTGCGCCGCCCTTTTAAATCGGCAAAATAGGCAAAAATCTCATATACATATTGAGCCAGCCGCCTTCGCCCTCATAAATGGGCTTGTGCGTAACCTCACACCGACCCGCCCAGTTGTCGTAAACGCTCATGTCCGCGTCGCAGGCAAGGGCGCGGATTATGTCGGGCAAAATGTTAAACTCAAAATAGTTTGTGCCGTGTATTTCATAAAATTCGGACGGAGCGTTGTCGATTGTCAAATCACTGCCGTTGTAAAAATAAACGGGAAAATCCCATTCCGTCATTTCCATGTATTCGACCAGCGAATTCAACCACTCGTCAAGATAATCTTCTCCCCTGAACGACGTTCCGATTGCAAAAACAAACTCGTTTGCCGCCGTTTCGTAAAATTCATAGCTGTCCCATCCGTCCGTGCAATAAATTTCTCCCGTAAGCAGATTCATATAAGTATCGTTTCCTGCGTAACAGAAAATTTTTATTTGCATATAATTCATAAAATCCAACAACGAATTATACCCGCCTGCCCCCTGCATATAATAACGGATATATCTCAGTATATGATAGTCAAAGGTATCTCCGGCGTAAGAATAGTTTTCATAATACCTGTCTCCCCAACCGTTTATGTACCCCGGAAAGCCGTAATACGACAATTCGTTCCACAAAAAGCTGCCGTCAAGCAGAATGGTAACGCTGTCCATACCTGCGTCATCCTCGTACATCTCGAATATGGTATCGATAAATACGCTGAAAATATCCAGATTTACGTGTATGTCCGCGGATTCAAGAAATCTGTTGTCGTCCGTCGAGTAAAAGTCGCTCTGCCACATAGGCAGCATTTTGACCTCCTCCACGCCGTTGAGAAACATAATTTTGCATCCGTTGGTTTTCAGGACGTCAAAAACGTCTTCCAGCAAAGCATAATTTTCTTGACTCATACTTCTCAGCTCCATTATCACCAGCGAGTCTTCCACACTGTTAAAAACGCCTAAGCTGTACATGTTTTGCAGCGTATTCAGTCCTTCAAACTCGATTTGCTCGAAATGAACGCTGTTCACGCCTTGTATGTTCAGCAAAACCTGATTGTAAAAATTGCTTGCACAGTCATAATCGCTGAAATAATAAATGTTTTCATAAACCAACGGTGCAAGCGGTTCTAAATCGGTCGAGGCGCAAACAAGCGCGGCGGGCGCAAAGCAGACCAATGCCAGACAAAGGGCAAGCGTCAAAGCCAATGTTCTCGTTTTTCTTGTGTTCTTTTTCATTTTTGTTTCTCCTTTTTAAATAAAATATTTTCAGCCTTTCGGCTTGAATTTAAATTTTTTCCCACACGGCGTAAAGCCTCTCCGCCCCCGAAAGGGCTGCCTCTTTGCACTGTTCTTCCGTCATGGAGGCGGACAAGTAAAACGTCTTTTTGTACAAATAAAATTTTTCTTCCTCATTTGCGCCAAACGGCTCGAACTCAAGGCTCTTTTCAAACGAAGGAAACGCCGCCTCTCCATTCGGTTCCGTTGCCCAGCCCGCAAAACGAAAGCCGTCGCGCACGTGCATTAAATATCCGTCTCCGCTGAAAGTATTGGGAGCGGACAGGACGTAGGGCAAGCCGTCGTCGTCATAACCAAGCTCGCACCCCCACACCGCAACGCTGCCGTAATTTACGCTCCAACCCGTCGGAGATGACGAATATTCCGTGTAAACGGTACAGTTGTCGTAAATCGAAAACTGCTCCACGCTCTCGGGCACAACCAGCACGAGCGGAGTTTTTCTTAGTATGCCATCCATTGTTGCCATCGACCTCTCCCTCAAAGCTATTTTTTGTGTCAAGCATAAAAACGCGGCGCTGCCGATTGACTGCACTCCGTCGGGTATTCTGACGGTGGACAGACCTATGCAGCTTTGAAACGCGCCGTCCCCTATTGTCCTGACAGCAGACGTGAGCTTGAGCCGATCAAGCCCCGCGCACATGGCAAAAGCATGTTCTCCGATTTCCTCGACTTCGTTGAAATCTATTTCTTTCAAACCTGTTCTGCCCTCAAACGCTTTTTCCCCTATTTTTTTCACGCCGTCGGGGATTGCTCCGTCTTGGCAACCCAAAACAAGCGTATCGCCCGTTTTATTCAGCAAAAATCTGCCGTCGGCTGCGCTTTTGAAATGCGCATTGCTTTCGGATATTGTTATCCTTTCGAGCTTGCCGCACAGCCTGAAAACGCTCGTGCCGATTTTTTCTGTCTTTGCGCCAAGAGCAACCTCTTTAAGCTCCGTGCAACAGGCAAAAAGTCCTTGAGGCAATTCGGTCACGCCGTCGGGGATTGCTATTTTGCCAAGCGCAAAGCAACAGGAAAAGGCGTAGTGGTCTATGCTTGTGAGACTTTGCGGCAAAGCTATTTCCTTCAAACGGTCGTTGTCGTCAAAAGCAAAGTTTCCTATCGAAGTCACGCCCTCGGGCAAAGCTATGCTTTCCGCGCCCGAGTCACGAAAAGCGTAGTTGCCTATGTGCTCGGTGTAAGACGGGATTTTGCTCGCTTTGCAGCCGAACACAAGCGTGTTGTCCGCCTTGCGCATGATACAGTTGCCGTCGCTTGCGTAAACCTCGTTGCCCTCCGCTATCTCTATGCTTTCAAGGCTGTGACAGCCGCTAAAAGGCGGCACTCCGCTAGAGTTTCCTATTTTTGTAAGCGTAGAGGGCAGACTCACGCTTTTAAGCTCGGTGCAATTTCCAAAAGCGTTTTCAAGTATTTCCACCCCCTCGGGCAGAACAAGGGACTCCAATGCCGTCCCGTCAAAAGCGCCTAATTTTATCTTTTTAAGCCCTGCCGACCAGCGCACGCGCGTGAGCATTCGACAATTTTCAAATCCCGATATGTACTCCACCGTGTCGGGAAAGATGACGCCCGTGAGACCTGTGCAATTGTTGAAACCTTTTGCCCTGACGACGGCTTTGCCGTTGATAAAACTCGGGATAATCAGCTTGCCTTGCGCTTTGGTCGCGTCGATAACTGCCGTTTCCCAACCCTTTCCGTCGTCGGTCGGCAAAAATCCGAACCAGTCGGGTATGGTCAGAGTCAGGCTTGTTTGCTCCGACCAGTCGGAGCTTAACACGCCCTCCGTCACGCTGTCGGCGGCTACCCTTATCTCATACGTGCCGTATTTGTTTGTGATTTCAAACAAATCCAGACTGTTGGTTTGCGTTTTGTACTCCTCTCCGTTGATTTCCACCGTGTAGCCGTCTGCTCCCTCCACAGCCTTCCAAGTCAACACGTCGTTTGTGATTTCAAGCCCCGTGGGCGCGGCAAGCTCTTTGTCACCGTCGCACCCCGACAGCACAAGCCCCGCAAGCCCCAGCAGCAACACCGCCAAAACAATCATCAATGCCTTTTTCTTTTTCATTTCTTCTCTCCTTTATTTTTGGTCTGTTTTTCAGTGTCCGAAATATTCCAGCCAATCGCGTTTTTCCGAGCAATACGGCAATACTCTCATATACATATTGAGCCAACCGTTTTCGCCCGCATATATGGGTTTGTGCGTGACAACACACCTGCCGTCCCAGTTGTCGTAAACGCTCAGGTCGTCGCCCGAAGCAAACGCAAGCGCAATATCGGGGAAAATATTTTCCATAAAATATTCCGTTCCCGAAGCAGTACGGAAATATTCGTCCTCCGAAATCCATAAATCAAAGTTATTTTCGTTATAAAAATATATGGGGAAAAATTCATACGAGGTTTCCTGATACGTTCTCAAAGAATACAGCCATTCGTTAACAAAGTACTCGTCTTGCCAGGAAGTGCCTATTGCAAAAACCTGCTCATTGTAAATGTAGTCGGAAAAATCTCTGTCGTACAAGGATATTTCAATATCGTTCAGCAAATCGTAGTAATTGTTGCCGCCTGTGTGACAGATAATTTTAATCCCGTATTCAGTCAACAGTTCTCCCAAATTATCTTTCGCCATAAATTCGTCTATTTCCGCATAGCGCATATAAAAATACGGCAGCAGATAATAGTCGAGAAACCAACATTGTACTATACCGTAGTTTGCTTCCCAATACCAGTCGTTTATATAATCAGGAAAATAGAAGTTTTCCAATAAATCTCTATATACCAGCGTGCCGTCCAAGATGAACGTGGTATTCGAGATTTGCCCGTCTGTCTCGGCTTTTTCCAGAATCGTATCGACAAATACAGTGAAAATGTCCAGATTTATATGTATATCCACATAGTCGAGAAATTCGGTATACGGACAATCATACAAGTTCATATTCCAATCAAGCATTCTGACTTCTTCCATTCCGTTGATGAACATTATCCTGCAATTTTTTGAATACATGTCTTCAAAAATATCTTTCAACCGCACGCCGTAATCTGTCAGCATGTTCCTCAGTTCAAAAACAACCAAGGAGTCGTCCTCTACGGTGCAGGAAAAATTGTCGAGATAATTAACAATGTTGGAAACGTCTATCTGTTCCAAATGGAAATTTTCCACATATTCCAACTCGTCAACAAAGACCTGATTGAAAATCCGTTCCGCATCATAGTAATCGCTGAAATAATACATATGTTCGTATGTCGGCTCAGATTCAAACGCATCTGCCGACACGGCGGGCGCAAAGCAGACCAATGCCAGACAAAGGGCAAGCGTCAAAGCCAATGTTCTCGTTTTTCTTGTGTTCTTTTTCATTTTTGTTTCTCCTTTTTAAATAAAATATTTTCAGCCTTTCGGCTTGAATTTAAATTTTTTCCCACACGGCGTAAAGCCTCTCCGCCCCCGAAAGGGCTGCCTCTTTGCACTGCTCTTCCGTCATGGAGGCGGAAAAGTAAAACGTCTTTTTGTACAAATAATAATTCTCCTTCTCCGCTTCCCCGAATGGCTCGAACTCAACGCTCTTTTCAAACGATGAAAACTCCGCCTCTCCATTCGGTTCCGTTGCCCAACCCGCAAAACGGAAGCTGTCGCGCCCGTGCATTAAATATCCGTCTCCCTCAATCGCCGTATACCCCAAATCAGGCATACCGTCTCCGCTGAAAGTATTGGGAGCGGACAGGACGTAGGGCAAGCCGTCGTCGTCATAACCAAGCTCGCACCCCCACACCGCAACGCTGCCGTAATCTACGCTCCAACCCGTCGGAAGTGACGAATAATCGGTGTAAACGGTATAGTTGCTGTCAATAAAAAACTGTTCCACGCTCTCGGGTACAACCAGCACGAGCGGAGCCATTTTGAAATTCATCCTTCCCTTGCCGACCATTTTACCTGACTTGCATACAAACGCGAAGCTGCCGATTGACTGCACTCCGTCGGGTATTCTGACGGTGGACAGACCTATGCAGCTTTGAAACGCGCCGTCCCCTATTGTCCTGACAGCAGACGTGAGCTTGAGCCGATCAAGCCCCGCGCACATGGCAAAAGCATGTTCTCCGATTTCCTCGACTTCGTTGAAATCTATTTCTTTCAAACCTGTTCTGCCCTCAAACGCTTTTTCCCCTATTTTTTTCACGCCGTCGGGGATTGCTCCGTCTTGGCAACCCAAAACAAGCGTATCGCCCGTTTTATTCAGCAAAAATCTGCCGTCGGCTGCGCTTTTGAAATGCGCATTGCTTTCGGAGATTGTTATCCTTTCGAGCTTGCCGCACATATGAAAAACGTCCTCGCCGATTTTTTCTGTCTTTGCGCCAAGAGCAACCTCTTTAAGCTCCGTGCAAAAGAAAAAAAGTCTGTAAGGCAACTCGGTCACGCCGTCGGGGATTGCTATTTTGCCAAGCGCGGTGCACCGGAAAAAAACAGACTCGCCTATGCTTGTGAGACTTTGCGGCAAAGTTATTTCCTTCAAACGGTCGTTGTCGTAAAAAGCATGGTCTCCTATCGAAGTCACGCCCTCGGGCAAAGCTATGCTTTCCGCGCCCGAGTCACGAAAAGCGTAGTTGCCTATGTGCTCGGTGTAAGACGGGATTTTGCTCGCTTTTAAGCCTAACACAAGCGTGTTGTCCGCCTTGCGCATTATACAGTTGCCGTCGCTTGCGTAAACCTCGTTGCCCGCCGCTATCTCTATGCTTTCAAGGTTGTGACAGCCGCTAAAAGGCGGCGTTCCAACGTAGTTTCCTATTTTTGTAAGCGTAGAGGGCAGACTCACGCTTTTGAGCCGGGTGCAATTTCCAAAAGCGTTTCCCATCATTTCCACCCCCTCGGGCAGAACAATGGACTCCAATGCCGTACCGTCAAAAGAGTTTCCGATTATTTCTTTGAGTCCCGCCGACCAGCGCACGCGCGTGAGATTTTGACAATTTCCAAATCCCGATATGTACTCCACCGTGTCGGGAAAGATGACGCCCGTGAGACCTGTGCAATTGTTGAAACCTTTTGCCCTGACGACGGCTTTGCCGTTGATAAAACTCGGGATAATCAGCTTGCCTTGCGCTTTGGTCGCGTCGATAACTGCCGTTTCCCAACCCTTTCCGTCGTCGGTCGGCAAAAATCCGAACCAGTCGGGTATGGTCAGAGTCAGGCTTGTTTGCTCCGACCAGTCGGAGCTTAACACGCCCTCCGTCACGCTGTCGGCGGCTACCCTTATCTCGTAGGCGCCGTATTTGTTTGTGATTTCAAACAAATCCAGACTGTTGTTTTGTGTTTTGTACTCCTCTCCGTTGATTTCCACCGTGTAGCCGTCAGCTCCCTCTATCGCTTCCCAAGTCAACACGTCGTTTGTGATTTCAAGCCTCGTGGGCGCGGCAAGCTCTCTGTCACCGTCGCACCCCGACAGCACAAGCCCCGCAAGCCCCAGCAGCAACACCGCCAAAACAATCATCAATGCCTTTTTCTTTTTCATTTCTTCTCTCTCCTTTTTTATTTGGTTTATTTTAAGCGACGTACAGTCGCTTGGCTGAATATTTTTCAATATTTTATCTTTCGTGAAACAGAATAAAGAAAAAACGCAGGCGAAAGCCTGCGCAATCAAGAGGAAATAAAAATAAAATATTTATTATTGAACATTTGCAAATCCCCCGAAGTTTTAAAAGTTTTATTTATTTTATCAACAATCAAACGGATTGTCAATTTTTCAAACACTCGAATTTTATTTTTATTCCTTTTTACCGCTTCATATCGACCATTTTTTTCATAATATTGCAAAATTCATGTCGATGTGACGGTAGTTGTCAAAAAACGCAAAAATATTTTAAAATCCTCTAACCTTGCCGCCGCAGCAAAAACAAACCAAAATTTTTCGTTTCTTGTTGCCAAAAGGCTTTGACTATTTCCGATTTTTGTGTTATCATAATCAAGCCGACTTCGTTCGGCAGCACAGTTGGAGAAGTACCCAAGTGGCTCAAGGGGCTCCCCTGCTAAGGGAGTAGATCGCAAATAAACGTGATGCATGGGTTCAAATCCCATCTTCTCCGCCACATTAGACCGTGTTGAACCCCAAGGGGGTGTGCACGGTCTTTTTTATGCCACAATATATTGTGTTTTTGTAATTTTTCTCCGAAATATTGCCGTTTCGTTGTGGTCATCGTAGCACAGTTCTCGCGGAAGTAAACGGAAAAAAATATTGCGGAAAATTTTATATTTGTTTTTTTAAGCCGTACAGGTTTCCTGTACGGCTTTTTATTGCCCATTTTTCCGCTAAAAAAGCGGGAGAAACATTTCCCCCGCTTTCAAATTAAAGCATTAACGCCAACAGCATACCCACCGAGGCGGCAAGCGTGGCAAAGCTAATCACGTATGAAATAATCAGCGCGAAATTGTCCGTTTTCCGCTGCCGTTCCAACTGTTGCCGCCTGCGTTCCTGTCTCGCCTCTTTTTCCCGCAATTCTCTTTCGGCCAACTCTATGCGCCGCCTTGCAATGTCGTTCCTCGCCCGAGCAAGCTCGTTTTTTTCTCTTTGCAGCTCTTGCCGCGCTTGGTCAAGCTCTATTCGCGCAAGCTCGTTTTCGTTCTCCTCCTGCTCCCGAAATATATTGTCAAAGTCTCTCGGGGATAAGTTTATCGCCATGTTTCTGCCTCCCTGCTTGTTTTAATATTAGCACAATTGTGCTAAATCGTCAAGGATATCTCAACCAAAACAGGCTGACTCTCATACCGAACCGTCCACAGACTGAAATTTTCCCTATCTGACTTTCGCCCGCAACCATCAAAGTCGCAAAATAAATTTTTTTATTAAATTTAGTTGACTTTTTTTGCGCCCCCCGTTAGAATTAAAGGCGGCAGAGGGGTGGAGGCCCCCCTGCGCCTTGATACTTTTGACCGCTCCCGCGTGGGGCGGTCTTTCCCTTTATTTGGATACTTCTTTCTTGATTAGCCTAACGATAGCCGCCGCGCTCCGGCTATCCTTTACGCCCTGCTCAATCAGGCACGCAAGGAACAAACGAAGCGCGGCAAATTTCTTTTCAGTTTTTTCTTTACTAATATAAAATTTGCGCATGTAAGAACTAACCTACATTTTTTTATTTCACCGCTTTGCTTGCCAACCGGCATACAGTCTCAGCTCTTCGCCGTCGGGAATCTCCGTCTTTGTATCGAAGTCCCACAGATTTATTGCTTCCGTTTCGGTATACCAACCCGTAAAAACATATCCTTCACGCTCGGGTACAGGCGGCTCGGGAATCTTTTCACCGCTTTCAACGTCCTCTGCCCTGAAATACCCCCTGTTGACTGCTGCGGAGTAGTTATTCATAAACGCTATATTTCCTGAAATAAAATCATATGTTTGCCAATCATATTCTCGCATTTCTTCTGATACGTTTATTTCATTAAATAATTCATTATAAATATATAATTTAAGTCCACCGCGATCATAAAATTTAAAAGGTATAGTACCACAATATATAATTTTAGGTGCAAAAGGAAACAATCCATTTTCCCAATTTCTATAATTATTCCAAATACTACCAAAAGCTGTGTATTCTATATAAGAAATATTATCATGTATATATAGACGTTTTAAATTTAAACTTTCAAGTTTGTAATATCCTCCGCCTCTATTCTTATAGCCTATATGTGTCACATCCATTCCGTCAATTGTGCGTGGAACGTCGAGAGAAGTCTGCTCCTTGCCGATTTCAGTCAAACCCACGATTGCAACTTCACGGTCTTCTGAATTTTGAGGGAAATGGGTATTCTTGCCTATGACAATATATTGCCAATAACCGTCTTCGTATATTTTGTGTTTTTGAATACACGCTGTTAAACCAGTAGTCAAAAACAGCATTACCGTTATTAAACCCCATAACATTATTTTCTTTTTCACAATATTCTCTCCTCAGCACACAATAATAAAAATTTGCAACTTAATTTTTTGTTCATTTTATTTTCCTCCTTAAATTATTTCAATCCAAAAATCAAATTCCGCAGCCCAAAAATCTCTATTTTTTGCTGAAGCATTATAAATTACCGTTATACCGTATCTACCGCGTTCAATTATTTCATCCACTTTCTTATTATTTTGGTTGCGGATACTTACATTACAAGGCTCATCGATTAATTTGTATGAATAGTCTGTTCCTGTATTCTGTCCTTTTAATTTATATTTGAACAGGATGTTTTCTCCGGTATACGGCAGTTCTGTCGTACTAAAATTTTCTATTTTTTTGTTTGTCTTCAAAAAATACACTTCCAGACATACTTGAATTTTACCGTCAACTACATCCGTCTTTTCTTCGCACCTGCCTGCACAAAAACAAATACTCAACAAAATCATTGCTACGGCTATTATACTTGTTACTACTCTGTTTGTTTTTTTCAATTTATTACTCTCCCTTATATTTGGTTAAATCAACAACTTAATTATAAATATGGAAAATTTTTAAATCATGTCCTTGCCCCCTCCTAGTCCAATTTAAAAATAAAAAACCGCAACACAAACCATTAAAAAACGGTCGGATGCAGTAACAGACGTAAATAATCGGGTTCAATTTTTCGGCGGACGTCATTTGGAGTAAAACTTCGAGACCGTCTTTCGCTGTTATAATATCACACAATTTGCATTTTGTCAATATAAAAGTTTTTTTATATTGGCATTGATACAAAAAACAGAATGCAGCATTTTAGCTGCATTCATAATTTATTTTATTTAGATTTAACCTTAACTGTATTAAGTAATTTGCTTGGCTTCATTAAAAGCCAATGCGAATAAATTATTAATCGAATTTTCTATATTATGCAAATCCACTTCAAATCCTAGTTCGCATTCATGACCAAATATATCAATAACAGTTTTTGCACTAAATAAATTACCTTGTTTTATTTGTTGCAAAGAGGCAGCCATCTTTAAATGTTTAATAGTAATAAAATTTCCTCCGTATTCAAATATACGTTGAGATACTTTCAGTATAGTGTCTGCGCCGTGTCTGACAGCCTCGAGTTCAGCTTTAGCAGTTTCGAAAATCAAATATTCGGATCCGTTTTTGACAGCATCTAGAGCTTGTTTTGCGTATTCAAGAGCTATATACGCTTCTGATCTTGCAATATTGTCCAAAGCATCCTCGGCGGCTTTTAAAAGCTTATCTCCGTCTACCCGGAAGCTTTCGAGCGCTTGCAACGCTGCTTGCCATACATTGAATTCGTTTCCGCACTTTACTTCTTCCAAAGCATTATTTGCGATTTCTAACATCGCATTTCCTTCAGCTTCAGCTTTCTTTAATGCTTCTTTAGCACTGTTCAACAATGCGTCTCCCTCAGATTCCACCTCTGACAAGCCTTGTTTTGCTTTTGACCAAACAATATATTCAGACCAATTTATACATCCTTCCAAAAAGCTTCTGCATGAATCCAAAAAAGCAGTTGCAGTTATCATAGCTAATTCCAGCCCACCTATCTTTGCGAGGTAATATTCCGACTTGTAAAGATATTCATACCAATTTAAATTCTTATATATGTTCCAATTTAAATCAATTTCTTTCTGCAAAGAATTTACGTGTTCCTGCGCGGCCTTCAGCTTTTTGTCTGCTTCCTCAAATACATGATTATATGCTTTTTCAGCTTTTTCTACGTTTTCGCGAGCTGTTTTCATATTTGCGTCGAATTCCTTCTGAACCTTTACCAAATTTTCTTCGGCGCTTTTGGTTGTACTGTTCAATTTTTCTTTTGCCGCGTTGACTGCATTTTCGGCTTGTTGAATGACATGATTAAAAGCTTCTTGGGCATTTTGAACATTCTCCTCCAAATTTTTAATTTCGGAATTAAATTTTTCTCTCTCTACCCTGACGGCAAAAACGCATTCGTCCAAATATTTATCCGCTGTTTCCTGCGCTTTGTTCAATTTTTCAATAGCAGGCAGATATAAAGCTTCGTATGCTTCTTTCGCCGCATCTAATTTCTTTTGCGCTTCGTCAATACTTATATCTACGTTTTTGACTGCAGCGGTAAATTTGTCTGTAACCTTGTTTCGAATAATTTCGGACATTTCGTTATTCGCTTCGGCATATAGATAAAAATCCAACGAATCCAAATCGTCAAGAGAGCCCACGCTATTGCCTGTAATAGTAAAATCAACAGAATTCAAGAACTTTTGTTTAAAAACGAATTGAATTTTTTCTTTAGAAATATCTGCATTGACGGCAGTGTTTAATCCCAAAAACTCAAACGCTCCGTCGATATAAATGAGCTGCTTATCTTCTGTCAATTCCAAATCAAAAGAAGCTTTGTCATCGTTGTATCCCTTTATCTTCAGTATCCCTAAATCTAAATTGTCTATTTCGCCTTTTGCAACAAAACCCGAATCGGTAAATTTTGCATACAACGCCGCATTTTTTTCAAAGATCGTCAATACTCCCGAAAAACTGAAGCCGGGCTCAAATGTTATTGTCCCTATAGAGCCACCCGAAGGTGCACAGTACACCTCTAAATCCTTTATTTCAAATTCAGGAACAAGTTCGCAAGGCACATCAACATGAGTTAAGGCTTTTGTAAATGAAAGCAAATCTTTTGTTTCCAATTTTGACAAAGCCCCCAAAAGAATCATATCTGCAGGATTTTCGGAAATTTTGACTGCCATATTTACTACTGTTTCTCCCATTGCCAAGCCTCCGGCAATTCCGAATTCGGAAGGTAAACCGGTTGCCATAAACTGGGAGTAAACGATACCTATCTGCAAGGATACTGCGGGACCGATTTTCAGATCGCTTATGCCGAAAGGATTTTCCCACCAGTGTTTCATTGTAGCCGAAGCTTTCGCTTCTATAGCATTTATGTCAAGCGCTATGTCAAAATGCAGAGGAATTTCTTGATTGGGAATTTTTATATCCATTCCGAATATCAATTGAAACGCCGGAATAGGCATTAAAGTCAGGTTAATCATAAACGGATCGCACGAAATAGTGTCGCCGAGATTAAGCTGCATAGCGGGAATTTGAATCGAAAAATCGACCGTACTGCCCAAATGCGCCGAAAAAACAAAACCCGAATTATTACTTCCCGTAAGAGCAGAAAGAGCGGGGATTTCTTCGAGAACGCCCATCAGCTGCAACCCTTGCTTTACTTCGAATTTAAAGTTCTCATCCTGCGTTTTGGCATCTTCAGACGAATAAATAAAAGCAAGCTTTGAAAACTTAAGTGAATCTGCAAATGTATTTTTAAATTCCGGAAAAATTGTTCCGAGACCGAAAGCTTTGGCTTCGATTCCTGCGTAAACAACCAGATTCCATTTTTTTTCTATCTTTTCGTAAGAGACGTGGCAATCAAGTCGGACTTCTTGAATCGTAACCTTACCCGAAATAGAAAAAGAAGAGCTTTTGCCGCTACTCCGCTTGTAAATGTCCAAATTCAACTCGGCTTCTTCAATATCCAGTGCGCCGACTTTAAGCTCACCCATAAAGCCCTTTACAGATACGCCGTCAGAAGTAATTACGGCATCAACTCCGCATTTAAAATCATGCACGCTTAAATTGCACTTTAATGTAAGTCCTTTATTTAAAAAGACCTGCCCAACGGTGCAGTCGGTTGTGGCAATGCCCAATCCCACCTCGTCAAATTTGACATCGAATTCCGGCAGAATAAGATCTTCGCCGGTAATTTTATGAAAAAGCTCGTTCAAATCCGAAAGAGTGAAATTTTCTGCTTGAGCATAAACTCCCGCATATTTAGCCCCCAAAACACCTTCAAAGGAATAAGTTTGCTCGCCGACTGTCAATTCAGTCGAAAGGCTCAATTTGTTATCATTGCCTATGTTCATCGACGCAATTAGATAGTCAATATTCAAACCCTCGACGTTCATAAAATTTTCTATCTCATAGCATGACGCACCTAAATGTACTGTTCCCTCCTCACAAGAGCCGTAACAATCCAACACAAAAGGAGTTTTACTCAAATTACTTATTTCTAGCTCGCCCATTACAGACGGCGTAATCTCCATGCTCCAATCCTCTTGCATATTTACTATGCTGTAAAAATCTTCTATAACAAGCTGAAAGGCAGCAGATTTCAAAACAACGTTTTCCAAAATAGGAACGTACATTGTCGCCCCTGTCGTGAGCACCGCAAAGGTCGGCTTTATTTTTTTGGTTAAGTCAACCGTATTCAGCTCAAATTCGCCTTGCATAAATATTTCAGCGTCGGCATTCAGAAACTGCTTGAATACGGATAAAGGTTCTTTTTCCATATCCAGTTTACCGTTAAATACAAGTACGTTTTGCTCATCTTCCTCAGTTTCTGTTTCTTCCTGACCGACGGTTTTAAGAGTGAGCGAAACATCCTTGAATATGAAAAAATCAAATTGCTCGGTTTGAAAATCGAAAAGCTTGTCCAAAGTAAAGTCGGAAGCAGAGAAATCCAAATGTGAAATTTGACTTCCGTCATGCATAACCGCAATTTTTGCCGGAATTTCGCTTTGCTCGAGAGCATTTGCCTGTGCAAGAAATGCCTGCCCGTCCGGCAGCTCATCGCCCAAAACACCGGGAATTTTAGGCACAAATTCATTGTCTACTACATTGCATGGCTCTAAATTAACCAACAAAGGCAAGCCGTTTATAATTATATCTGACATTTTTTACCTCGATAAATCTTCTTTAATACATCTTATACTTCCATCAGGATTTACAATTACTCTGTTAGCATATACAAAACGATTTCCGTAATTCTGCTGTGCTTGTCTAAAAGATTCTGTACCATAATAATTTGAATCCCGTTTAGCTACCCAATATAAATAGTTTGAAACATTACTTAAAACTGCTTTGACAGTATCATAAACATAATCACCGCCTAATCCCGAAATTATATATCTAATTTTACCATTGTTGTTTATTTTCTCTAAAAGAGCACTACAATTTCCTAGTGACCCATGATGAGGAAGCTTGATTATTGGGTTAGGTCTATTGTTAATAAGATAAAATATTTCTTTGTTATAATTTTTTATAGCGTCGGGAGTTGCGTCTCCGAATGAAAAATAATTTATATTATCATATAAAATAACTGTTACCATAGAATTACTGTTTTCATCAATGTCTAATAAACGAGAAGAATATATTTTTATAAAATCCCATAATACATAATCATTCCCGGTTTCTATAGTGATGTCATTGTCATCTGGGTAAACTAATCCATTACAACCGCGCCCCAAAATTGTTTTAATATTATGATTTTGGTAAGACAAATAAGCAGAATGGTCACTATGCCAATGACTGAGAACAAACAATTTTTTATAATCTCCAATCATATTATTATATAATAATAATGCATCAGTTTTTGTCGCCCCTCCATCAATCATAATTTTTAATTTATCTAAATCCACTATACACATATCACCGTAACGATCTGCAGTCGAAGCAAAATGAGTTATTTTCATATAAAACTCCTTTAAGATGAATTTTTTAATTAGGATTAAATTATATTAATTATTCATATAAATACGTATTATTAAATTTTGCTCATTGGACTCACTCTCCCCATTAAATCAAAAACCGATGCTTGCGCAATTTGTAATTGCCGTATTGGCGGTGACAAAAATGTAAATATAAAAATAGCCGTTAATATAAATGAAATTATTATAATTATATTTTTTGCAGCAAACTTTTTCATAAGTACCCCCATAAAATTTAATTAAAATTCTGCACCCCATTCGACGGTGCAATTTCCGTTCCAACCGTTCTCCCAACCGTCGGGCTTGCTTTCGTATGCTGTTTGAATAACAACGTCTGTCAATCCGTCAAATACGCCTTTTTCTATTACAGTGACATATTCGGGTATCTGAATGGTTTTTACTGTTATTCCAGTCAGGTCAATCTCTCTGTCGCTACTCCTTAATTCTACAGTTTCAAACCATGCAGAATAATATGGAGTAACTGGTTTTATTATTAAATTTTCTAATTTATAAAGATAAGATTCGCAATATAATAAGTCAATTATAACAACCGTTTTTACATTATGGAAATCGACAGCATAATATACTGCATAATGCTGTACAGTTAATTTTTTAACATGAGAACCATCTACTTCTTGAGTTTCAGAAGTAAAAAATCCTGTTTTCATACCTAATTGAGCAACTCTGTATCCGTCAATAAATTCCGGAATAGTAACTTCTTCCGAATCAGGAACTTCTATAAGGTATAATCTGTTGCTTGAATTAACGTAATAAACAAAACCGTCCTCCGTTGTTTTGCAACGATTTTTAAAATCAAATGTCATATTTTCCCAATCAAGCCAGCACCCCGTTAACGTACACGCCAACAATATTGATATCAACCCTATAGCTGAAATTTTTAATATTTTCTTCATTCTACTTTCTCCCTTTAAATTGTAACTACAAGAAACAATATCATACTTAATAATAAGCTATGATAATTCACAAAAACCTGCCCATCGGACCAATCCCCCCTAAAAAAATTTCCATGCACGGTATAATAAACTATAATATTTTTCAGTCGGTTTAATACCGTGTAAATTGTTTAAAATAAAAAACCGCAACACAAACCATAAAAAACGGTCAGATGCGGTAACAGACGTAAATAATCAGGTTCAATTTTTAGGCGGACGTCATTTGGAGTAAAACTTCGAGACCGTCTTTCGCTGTTATAATATCACACAATTTCCACCTTGTCAATAGAGTTTTAGAAAATAATGTTCTTTATTTGAATATTTTTATCGAACCTCTCAATGCCGAAAAATATCTCAGCGCAACGACAAATGCAAAGCGCATGAACAGATACTTTGCGCTACCCTTTTACTTTAAACCGCGTTGTAGTCCGTTGAAATAAAGTTTAAGGGTTGAGATCGTGGCGTGTGCTTGTCTTGATACAAGCGGCGTCGCTACGCTCCGCCGGACAAGCACACGCCACGACTTCCGAAACCGAATTGAAAACACGGAAAACGGCTCGAACCGGACGGGGCGTCGCCGCTGAACCGCTTGGCGACCGCCCCGTTATTCCCGCTTCTGCATTGCCGTTTTTATGCCGTATTTTATCATTCGGAGTTTTTCGTTCAGATGCGGTGGGCGAACACTCAACCGTCTATTTCGCGACAAATCTCATCCAAATTCCGCTTGCCGTAAACAATGCGAACGATATAAATTATCTTTTCGCTGTCATTCGGCTTATAGTACAAGATATAATTGTCAACTACAAGCCTTCTTACCGTTTTATCCGTTAAAAAGGAATTTTCAACAATCAATCCGGATTGCGGAAAGTTTCGGATATTGTCTATGCTGTCGAAAATTCTTCTTCCGAGCTCCTGCGCCGCCAAAGGATTTGACAGGTCGGCGGTTATGTAGCGCAGAATCTCCGTTAAATCGGCTTCTGCTTTCTCCGTAAAACGATAATCGTATTCAAATGCCATACTTTTCCGTCATCCTTTTTCTTACGTCGCTGCCGTCTACCGTTTTTCCACTTGCCAAATCGGACAGTCCTTCACTGATTTGCTTTGCTTCATAAACTTTCCGCATCGTCTGTTCGTAATACTCGATGTCCATTACAACCAATTTGCCATAACCGTTCTTGGTTACGAACACCGGACCGTTTGCCTCTGCACAGTGCCTTTCTACCGCCACGGTGTCTTTTAAGTCTCTCATCGGAATAATCGTCATAGATTTTCACCTCCTGTTTGTGCCTTTATTATATACTATATTTAGCCACAAGTCAAGATGTTATACACGTTTTCAAGATTTAACTGCTCTTGCGCATCTGCGCTATCACCTCTTTACTCACCTTACCAATAAGACAGCCCTCGTCCCAGCAACGAAAATCGTCGTAAAGCAGCAGCTTCTTATCTTCCGAACCGTAGCGGCAGACAATATCCTCGTCCATAACGTCCGAAATGAAATATTGCGGCAGCCCTTTTGAGTAAACTATTTTTTCACCCGTTTTCTCCAAGTATTTGACGAGATACGCTATGGCGCTGCCGAGTTTGCCTTTATCGTCCAGCGGCTCGAAATCGCTCCGCCCGAAGCGCTCGTTAAAATATGTGTTCTTGTGCGTTGTCTACCGCCTGTACGTCTTGAAACTGTAATCCTTCTTCTCTACAATCGAGACTTTTTCAGTAAGACGAACCCGCCGCACAACAAGATTTCGTTTTTCTCTGTAAAAATTGGAAACGGCGGAAACGCATCATATCCGCCATGCTCCCTTATTTTGAGGACGAAGTCGCTGCGGCGGAATATGGCGCAGCCTGTGCGTTTTAAAAGATTTCGACAAAAACTACATTTTTCGACCGAAAAGACGCAAAATTTACATAACGGACAATTTTTCCGAGTTCTGTTGCATAATACCGTCAAACATGATATAATCTTTTAAAAGACAGCCGCAAATTTGTTTCGGTTTTTCAAGGAGGCACAAATGGAATTTTGGTGGAACAACATGTTAACGCTGCAAAAGGTGCTTTTTATCGTCGCCTGCGCCACAACTCTGATTATGGTTATCCAAATTATACTTATGCTTGTAGGCGCCGGCTCCAACGGCTTCGAGGCTGCCGATGGCGACCTTGTAGGCGGCGCGGATTTTGACGGAGACGCCGATTTCGACGGAGGCAGCGACATAGCTCAGAGCGACTTGGGCGCTTTCGGCATGAAGCTGCTCGGCATAAGAAGCATAATGGCGTTTCTGTGTATTTTTTCGTGGGTGGGCTACACCTGCGTTTATCTCATGGATTGGTGGTGGGCTTTGCTCATCGGGGTGGGCGCCGGCGTCGCGGCGTCGCTGCTTGTTGCGTTGCTCATGACTCTCGTCGAAAGGACTCAGACCGACGGCACGACAAACATACGCCGTGCAATCGGTTGCAGCGCGGAAGTTTATCTGCGCATACCCGCCGAGCGCAGCGGTACGGGAAAAATCAATGTTATCGTGCAGGAAAAAATGGTTGAGGTCAACGCCGTAACCGACGAAAACGAGGATATTCCCACCGGCGCGGCGGTCGTCGTGGACAGCGTTGTGTCGGACGGTCTCGTTGTAGTCAAAAAACAATAAAATTAAAGAAAGTTTTTTAGGAGGAAATCAAAAATGCTCAATTTACTTTTTGCCGACGGAGGAGCAACCGTTGGCATAATCATGTCTGTGGTTGCGGCAGTCATTATTCTGCTTGTCATACTCATCGCTTTGGCAACGCGCTACAAAAAATGTCCGTCGGACAAAATCATGGTTATATTCGGCTCAGGCTTGGGGAAAACAAAGGACGGGAAAAAGCGTTCCTCGCTGTGTATGCACGGCGGCGCGCGCCTGGTGTGGCCTTTTTTCCAAAATTTCAGCTACATGGACCTCACCCCCATTTCCATAAGCGTGGATCTCAAAAACGCGCTGTCCAAGCAGAATATACGTATTGACGTCCCCTCGATTTTCACCGTGGGCATATCCACAGAACCGGGCATTATGCAAAACGCGGCGGAAAGATTGAGAAGTCTCAAACTGCCCGCAATTCAGGAGCTTGCAAAGGACATCATATTCGGTCAGCTGCGTCTGGTTATCGCCACAATGGACATTGAGGAAATCAACACCAACCGTGACAAATTTCTCGACGCCGTCAGCCTCAACGTGGAAAGCGAGTTGAAAAAGGTCGGTCTGCGTCTGATAAACGTCAACGTCACGGACATAAACGACGAATCGGGTTACATTGCCGCTCTCGGGAAAGAGGCGGCAGCAAAGGCAATCAACGACGCCAAAAAGAGCGTTGCGGAAAAGAACCGCGACGGCGCCATCGGCGAAGCAATGGCAGTCAAGGAAGAAAGAATCGAGCTGGCACAGGCAAACTCAATCGCCGTAGAGGGCGAAAACGAGTCAAAGGCTAAAATCAGCCAATCCAACGCAAAGCGCCGCGAGATAGAAGCGGAAGCCGAAAGACTTGCTACCGTAGCGGAAAAAATCGCCGCAGCCAAAGCCAAAGAAGAAGCCTACAAAGCGGAACAGCAGGCGGAAATCGAAAGAGCCAAAAAAGAAAAATCCACGCTCGAAGCGGACGTTATCACCAAAGCCCTCATAGAAAAACAAAAAATCGAGCTGGAAGCCGAAGCGGAAGCGGAAAAGCAGAGAAGGCAGGCTCAGGGCGAGGCGGACGCCCTGCTCGCGATGAAAGAGGCGGAAGCGCGCGGAACGCTGGAAGTCCTCTCCAAGCAGGCGGAAGGCTTCAAAAAAATCATTGAAGCGGCAGGCGGCGACACAAACGAAGCGGTCAAAATGATGCTCAGCGACAAAATGGAACAGCTTATTGCCCTTCAGGTTGAAGCGATTAAGAATATCAAGATTGACAAGGTGACGGTTTGGGACAGCATGAACAACGGCAACGGCGGCAGCACCACCGCAAACTTTATGTCAAGTATGATGAAGGCTGTGCCTCCGCTCAACGATTTGTTCAAGCTCAACAACATGGAGCTGCCCGAATATCTCGGAAAAATCAAGGACGGCGAGGAAAATGCCGCAAAGGAAGAAAAGACGGCTTCTGAAAAAAACTAATCCGAAATATTAAAACAAAAAAACGCTCCCTTAAAAGGGAGCGTTTTTTTGTTTAACGCTTTATGCGTCGCTTTAAAACGTCACACTTTTGACAATTGACTTTTTCTCAAATCAGGAAAGACATAATGTTTTTCCGCCAGAAACATTTATTTCGACTTGGACAGAGTATAACCGTCCGCTCCGTCTTTGACCTCGTAGCCTAGCTCCGTGAGTTTAAGGCGCAGACTGTCGCTCTTTACCCAATCCTTAGCCTTGCGCGCGGCAAAACGCTCCTCCGCCACCGCTTTCACGTAGTCGGGTATATTTTCCTCCCTGTCTTTCGGCAGCGCGTCCAGACTCAGTCCGAAAACGGAGTCCATTTTCAGCGCAAGCCTGTAAACGTCTTTGCTTTTGGGAAGCTTAAGCATTTTCCACAGCACTCCGATTGCCATAGGCACGTTAAGGTCGTCGTTGACAGCCGCGTGAAAATCCTTTTCAAAGCCTTCAAGCGTTTTCGCATCCGTTTCCGTCGGAGAATCACTGTGCGCTTTGAGCAGCGCGAGCAGTCTGTCGTAAGCCGTGCCCGCGGCAGACAGCGCGTCAAACGTGAAGTTCAGCTTTTGCCTGTAATGCGTGTTGAGGCAGAAATATCTGAACTGCATAGGCGAATATCCCATTTTCTCCAAATCGCTCAAAAGATAGCAATTGCCGAGCGACTTGCTCATCTTGCCGCCGTCGAAAAGCATAAACTCTCCGTGCATCCAGTAATTGACGCACCTGTGTCCGAGCCACGCCTCGCTCTGCGCGATTTCGTTTTCGTGATGTATGGGAATATGGTCGATGCCGCCCGTGTGGATGTCAAAGGTCTCGCCCAGAAACTTTTTACTCATTGCAGTGCACTCTATGTGCCAGCCGGGGAAACCCATCCCCCACGGGCTGTCCCACTGCATAATGTGGTTTGCGGGCGCTTTTTTCCACAGCGCGAAGTCGGCGGGATGCCTTTTTTGCTCGTTTACCTCCACGCGCGCGCCGCTTTTCTGCTCGTCGAGATTTATGCCGGACAGCTTTCCGTATTCGGGGAACTTTTCAACGGAAAAATAAATGCCGTCGTCCGTTTCGTAGGCGAACCCCTTTTCCAGCAACGCTTTGACAATTTCTATCATTTCGGGAATATTGTCCGTTGCCTTGGGCGTGACGGTAGGTCTTGAAATATTGAGCGATTTTAAATCCGCAAAAAACTGCGCCGCAATGGTTTCGGCGATTTCGTAGGGCGACTTTTTTTGTTCGCGCGCGGATTTTTCCATTTTGTCCTCGCCCGTGTCGCCGTCTGACAAAAGATGCCCAACGTCCGTGATGTTCATGACGGACTTTACCTTAAACCCGTTGTAATTCAGCGCGCGGCGCAGCGTATCCATAAAAATATAAGCGCGCATATTGCCTATATGCGCATAATTGTAAACAGTCGGTCCGCAGGAATACATACCTACCGTTTTGCCTATGGGTGTAAACGTCTCTTTCTTTCTTGTAAGCGTGTTGTAAACTTTTAATTCCATAGTATATATAATAACATATTTTCGGATTTTGACAACATTTAAAATGCAAAAAATATCTCCGCCCTAAAATTATTTGTCCAACCCGTTCAAATGAATTGTCAAAAGCTTTTTTTTGCTATAAACTATTAAAAAACAAAAACAGGAAAAACTTTCAGACAGATAAGAGGTCATTATTATGCTTGATATAAAATACGTCGTAGAAAACACCCAAGCGGTAAAGCAGGCGCTTGCGGGGCGCAACGGTGAGTTTCCCGTAGACAAAGCCGTCGAATTGGAACTCAAACGCCGCGAAACAATAAAAGAAGTCGAAACGCTTAAAGCGCGCCGCAACAGCGAAAGCGCCAAGGTCGCGCAGCTCAAAAGAGAAAAGAAGAACGCCGACGACATCATCGCCGATATGCAGAAGACAGGCGTTCGCATAAAGGAGCTTGACGACATACTGTCCTCGACGGAAGCGGAGCTTAAAGAGCTAATGCTTTCCATACCGAACATCCCCCACAGCACCACGCCGTTTGGCAAAAGCGACGCGGACAACGTGGAGGTCAGAAAATGGGGAGAGCCTACGAGTTTCGATTTTTCGCCCAAGCCGCATTGGGAGCTTGGCGAGGCGCTCAATCTGTTGGATTGGCCTCGCGCCGCAAAGATATCCGGCGCGAGGTTCACTGTCTGCCGCGGCGCCGCCGCAAGGCTTGAAAGAAGCGTTATTTCCCTGATGCTCGACCTGCATACTTCAAACGGCTACACCGAAATTCTGCCCCCTTACATCGTCAACAGAGCCAGCATGACCGCGACAGGGCAGCTGCCCAAGTTCGAGGAGGACGCTTTTGCGCTAAAAAACACGGATTATTTCCTTATCCCTACGGCGGAGGTGCCCGTAACAAACCTGCACAGAGACGAAATTCTTTCGGAAGACGCCCTCCCGATAAAATACTGCGCTTACACCGCCTGTTTCCGCGCCGAAGCGGGCAGCGCGGGCAGAGATACGAGAGGACTCATACGCCAGCACCAATTCGACAAGGTGGAGCTTGTCAAATTTACGCGCCCGTCGGAAAGCTACGAAGAACTTGAAAAGCTGACTGCCGACGCGGAGTCCGTCTTGCGCAGGCTGAAACTGCCCTATCGCGTCATGGCGCTTTCTACCGGCGATATAGGCTTTTCGTCGGCAAAGACCTACGACCTCGAAGTGTGGATGCCAAGCTACGGCAGATATGTGGAAATTTCAAGCTGCTCCAATTTCGAGGATTATCAGGCGCGGCGGGGCAACATCAAATACAGACAGGCGGAAACAGGCAAGCCCGCTTTTGTCCATACCTTGAACGGCAGCGGTTTGGCGGTCGGAAGAACGGTCGCCGCCATCATGGAAAACTACCAGAACCCCGACGGCACAATCACCGTACCGGAAGCGTTGAGAAGCTACATGGGCTGCGACACGATAAAAAAACAATAATTTTGCGACGCTTAATTTAAGCGTCGCTTTTGTTTACATCTCCTCAAAAAAATGTTAGAATAAACCCACGAGGTAAAAATTATGTTGTGTTTTTTCGCACTCACCAAAGGCGCATGGGTAGGTATCGGCATAGGTATTTTCGCAATCATCGTCATTGTTGCGGCTGTCATAGTCAATCGCAGAGACAAAATCAAAGCCCGCCGAAAGCAGGCGGGTATAACCGAGGAAAAGGATGTCAGATATTCCTCCTCCGCAGAGGTCTCAAAGCATGACGACACTCCCAAGGCGGCGTTTGTTCAAGGGGATTTGGTTGCAAGCAGAAACGTCACACTCACGGCGGGCAAGGATTTGAAGGTCGGAAAATACACCGTGCTCACCGCCGACGGGAGCGATTCGTTCAACATAAGAGTCAACGGCTTGGTGCGTGAAATCAAGCACGGAGACGTCTTGATTTTAGGAGAAGGCGACACCTTTTGCCCCGTGTCGCACACGGTGGTTTTAAGATAACGATTTCAAGCGGCTGCTGCAATTCAGCCGCTTTAATAATTCGGGATATAACTCCAACTGTTTCCGCTCGAAATTTGCAGACAAAAAACGGACGCAGCAAAGCTGCGTCCGTTTAAAAATCCGTTTAAATCAGGCAAGCGTCAGGTTGGACAGCTCCACTCCGTCCTTGTTGAGGCGTGCGTTCCAGAGATAACGCAATCCCACAAGGTCGTTGAGCTCCGTTCTCGTAATGTCGCCGAAGGCTTTGCCGCCTATTGTCATGGAATATGTAAATTCCTTTGTATCCGCATCGTAAGCAAAGGTAAAGGAAGCGCTGATTTTGCTCGCGGTAAAGCTCTGAGAGCCTTCGCCCTTAATCGCCGCCACGTTGGCAGCGTCGTCGGCAGCGCCGTCCATTCTGTTCACAACGAAACCGTCGTCGGTTTTCACTATGCCGAAACGGATTTCGTCCGCGTGCGTGTATTCGTCACCGTTTTTGTAGTTGAAAGCAAGCACAAACATTGTGTAATCGTCCGTTGCGGAAAGAGCCGAAAGGTCCAGCTCGAAAGCAAGAGTCATCTCGCTGCCGTCCCAATCGTAGTTTTTGTCCGTCTCTCCGAAGTAAGTCGAAGCGCCCGTTCCGTTGGCAGTGTCTTTGTTAAGAATTATGCCGTTGTCTCCCTGCTTGCTTGCGTCGGCGTAAACGGTAAACGAGTCAAACACTTTAGCCGTGCTTCCGATTGCCGCGATGTCGCGCGATTCCGTATGAGACGCGTCGTTTGCGCAAACGCGCTTTTCTACTCCCTTTCCGAAGAAAGTAGCGGCTTTTTCAACCGTCCATTCGCCGTAGCTGTGTCCCTTTGCGGCGATAACCCACGAATCCTTTTCAATCTCTTCCGTCCCCTCGGCGTCGGAAAAGAATTTTCCGCAATCCGCGTCGGTGCACTTGTAATACTCGCTGTTGCCGGTCGCCGTGCAAGTAGCGTCAACTGCGTCGACCTTGGTAAGGGTATGCTTGTGAGAGCAGGCAGTCAGGCAGGCTGCAAGCGAAAGCGTGAGAACGCATACCAGTGTGAGAATGAGAAACTTTTTTTTCATAAAAAATACTCCTTTGTGTTTTTTCCCGCATTTGTGCAGGTACTTATATTGTAGCACCCCCCCCCCTGTCGGTGTCAAGCGTTTTGAGGAAGGTTTTTTTACGTCGGCAAATCAATACCGCCGTTAAAAAAAAACGTCGGTGTAAACCGACGCACAGAGCGAAGCGAACAGTGAACAGAGATAACTACTTTTTCGTCAATTCTTTTCTTGGGTTTGCAGCTCTTTTTAAGAGTAGCTGCCTCTCTCTTTTTCTTTTTGACGTCGGCCTAAACCGACGTATCGACTTCGAAAGCTTTTCAGCTCCCTAAAAGGAGGTGATCCAGCCGCACCTTCCGATACGGCTACCTTGTTACGACTTCACCCCAGTCATCGGTCTTACCTTCGGCAGCTCCTCCCCTTTCGGGTTAGGTCACTGACTTCGGGTACTCCCAACTCCCATGGCGTGACGGGCGGTGTGTACAAGACCCGGGAACGCATTCACCCCGACATGCTGATTCGGGATTACTAGCAACTCCAACTTCATGTGGGCGGGTTGCAGCCCACAATCCGAACTGAGACTATCTTTTTGAGATTTGCTTGACGTTGCCGCCTCGCTCCTCTTTGTAATAGCCATTGTAGCACGTGTGTAGCCCAAGACGTAAGGGGCATGATGATTTGACGTCATCCCCACCTTCCTCCGTGTTGTCCACGGCAGTCTGAACAGAGTTCCTAACTTAATATTGGCAACTGTTCATAAGGGTTGCGCTCGTTGCGGGACTTAACCCAACATCTCACGACACGAGCTGACGACAACCATGCACCACCTGTCTCTACTTTCCCCGAAGGGCACCTAACATATCTCTATCTCGTTAGTAGGATGTCAAGCCCTGGTAAGGTTCTTCGCGTTGCTTCGAATTAAACCACATAATCCACTGCTTGTG
>ERZ1673744.103-NODE-103-length-128452-cov-14.383116_pt1 | contig 128452 bp, 107 predicted proteins | sample MGYA00580207_ERZ1673744 | MGnify/ENA primary metagenome ERZ1673744 (study PRJEB41218, sample SAMN15661751) | gut metagenome | host: Homo sapiens | place: Canada: London | collected 2015-08-20/2019-03-30 | study: EMG produced TPA metagenomics assembly of... | reverse complement strand
GCGACGAAGCAAGGTCGCAGATCGGCACCTGAACATTCTGCCGCGTCCGCTGGTCAATCGTCGTCACCATGCGCGTCAGTCCCGCCTTACGGAACGCCGCTTTGATATAAACATTGTATTTCTGCTCCGAAATAAACGGGAACAGCGTTCCACGGTTCTCGTCGAGGTATTTGCGAATCAGTTCTTTCGCAGCACCGATCAGCGGCACCGAGACCGTCACCACCCGATCGTCGCGCGTCTTGCGGGGAACGTATTCGATGCAATCGCCGATGATATTGGCATAGGTCATCTTATAAAGGTCGCTCACCCGACAGCCGATCATGCACTGAAAAACAAAAATATCTCTTTGCGTTTCCAGCTGCTTGTCATCCCCCATATCCGCTTCGGCCAACTGTTTGCGTTCGTCGGTCGTAATATAGATAGGCGTACCGTAGACAATCTCCGTGATCTTATACTGCTTGAACGGATCATTGGAAGTATGTCCATTATCATTGAGCCATACATAGAACGACCGCAGACGAATCAACATGTCCGAAACATAATTCATGCCCCGCTCTTTCGGACGGCCGGGAATTACCGTTTCTCCCGCAGCGTTGAGGTACGGGCCGCGCTTCACAGGCAGATTCTTCCTCACCTTCGGCCGAGCATACGGCACCTCGTCGTACAACTCCGGATGTACGTCGAAGATTTCCGGTTCTTTCATCAGAAATGCCCCGAAATCATCAAGTGTCGCCGGGGATACGGTGTGTACATCCAGCACGAACCGTCGGTTCGACAGTTTCCGATACAACTCATATCGCTTCAGCGTCCGCACCAAGACATTGAAATGCTTGACACGCGACTCGGACAATTTGTGTGTAGAGAGATATTCATTTGTCAACGAGAAAAAATCTATTTTCTTATCCTCGACAGAAGTCGCCGTCTTCGGCCGCAAAGTGCGCCGGATCAACTTTTCGAGCCACTCGCGTGTAACGGTCGATTTGTCATCTGCTGCCTCGACCGATGTCTCGATCACGTCAACCAGCTCTTTCAATTTCGCCCGCTTCGCCAACAGCGCATCGCGTTCCTCCCCCGGAATATTCGGAATATTGATATCGTTTTTCTTTCCCCAACGTCTCCGATCGACCCAAATGCCGGATGGCACTCGTACACGTGATTCGCGGGAAACGTAGACTCGGAAATTAACTTGCGATTCTCCCGCACTATTCTCCCCTTGCGCCAAAACATATGTAACTTTTGCCATACATCCTCATTTTATGCTCTACAAAGATATGATTTAGATTCGAATACAGCAATACTTTCGTGTCCGCACCGTGTCCGCATTTTTGCAAAACAACTAAAAACAGACAAAATACATTTCATAGCATATAATTTTAATATACTATATTTCAATATATTATAAATATATTCGAATTTCAGTTGTTTGTATATGTTTTCATAAATCAATCCCTGTCCTGGGCACCAGATATCCTGCTGATTCGTCAGCAGGATATTTTTTTCGATCCCCGTGAAAATCCCGTATCCGTTCCGAACGCCCTTTCCCGACAATCCGCAACTGCACTCCTTCGAGTCCGAATCCCGATTCCACCATCGGCAGGTATACTGTTTCGGCGCCCCCTTTGGCCGAAACCGCCGCCCCGGTCAAAACAACGGTGCTCCCGCCGTCCCGCGAAGAGTCCCTCCCCTCTTGCAGTATGGCGGAATAGTATTATATTTGTAAGGATTTTAGACCAATGAAGGCAGAGGAATCGATACTGATCGAACGATTGAAGAAGGGCGAACGCACGGCTTTCAACGAACTCTACGGCATATTCTGGGCACCATTAGTCAATTATGCGGAGCTCATCGTCGGCGACGAAAACGCGGATGACGTCGTACAGGAGGTTTTCGTCCGCATCTGGGTCGGCCGCGACAAACTGCGCAACGACGGTTCGCTGCGCGGCTATCTATTGCGTGCGGTCTACCGCACCGCGCTCAACGTACTACGGTCGAAAAACTATGCCTCGTCCTACCGGTCGCAGACAAAACTGCAAATCGAACAGCAGCTCTGCACCTATTACGACCCCGACGAAAACGAAATTATCAGGAATCTTTACGCACGGCAGATCGCCGACGAACTCGACGCAGTCGTCGAAACGCTCTCGCCGAAATGCCGCGAAGTATTCCGTATGAGCCATTTCGAGGGGCTGTCGAACAGAGAGATCTCGGAGCGGCTGAATATCAGCGTTTCGACCGTCGAGAATCATATCAACAATGCGTTGCGGCAATTACGCGGCAAACTGGGCCATCTGAAAATGTTTTTGCTGTTGACGATTTACATCTTGGGACAATAAAAGCGGTCGACGAATAGGTGCTTTCCCCGACTCGTGTGTATTATAATCGGAAAGTCAATACGCACGACCGTGAAAAACGAAGACTCGCAACATCCGTTCGACGAACGGATCATTTGGAAATATTTCGACGGGACAGCTACTTCCGAAGAGGAACAGGAACTGTCGCAGTGGTTAGCAACCAGTGAAAAACACCGGCGCGAAGTTGCCGAACTACGCGCCGTCCGACAACGATTCGCAAAGTGGCGTTCGACCCTCTACGGTCCGGCGCGTTTCATCCGTTCGCTCAACCGACTCAACAGTCGGATCGATGCGCTCGAAAACGCTCCCTGCACGGCGCAGCGGCCCCATCGTCTCTCGAACCTTTTCGGACACATTCGTATACACTCCCTGCTCCGAACGGCTGCGGTCGTCGCAGTCGTGGCCCTGACCGGTATGTTCGCATGGCGTACCGCCCTGATGCCCGCGCCGATCACTTACTTCAATGCCGACACGACGATCATGCACGTAGCGATGCCCGATGGCTCCGACATCTGGCTTACACCCGGATCGACGCTCTGTTACGACGAGACATTTCACACCGACGAACGCCGCGTACATCTCGACGGCGAAGCCTATTTCGACGTCGAGCACGACGCCAAGCATCCTTTCGACGTCGTTACTCCCAATCTGCGCGTGCGCGTGCTCGGTACGGTTTTCAGCGTCCGATCGTTGCGCGGCGACCACATGGCCGAGACGACGCTGGCCGAAGGCGCCGTATCATTGCAGCGCGCCGACGGCAGCAATCTGATCCGGTTGCACCCCGGCCAGCGCGCCATCTACGATACGCAGGACGAACAACTCGAAATCAAGGAGGTCCCCGTCGGAGATCATCTGGCCCTGAGCTACGGTATCATCACACTCGACGGCGTTCCGCTCCGGCAAATCGCCGACCGCATCGAGGAGCTCTACGGCGTAAAACTGCGTCTGATCGACGACGATGCACCCGATGCCAACTACAATTTCAGTTTTCAGAAAGACACCCCGATCGAAGACGTGATCGAATTGTTACAATTCATCTCAGGCACACGTTTCGAAATCCTGCGGTATCCCGATTCCGACTGAATCCGCGCGCCGGAATCGGTTGCGATCCCTGTCGGCTACCGCTCCCGCAAGGGAACAGGAACAGACGATTGCCCAAACTCATACAAACTTTCATACTAACAACCTAATCACTACTCATCCATGAAAAAAATCGGTTTATTCCTGACGGGATGGTGTCGGATGCTTCTGTGCGTCGGGTTGGCTGCATTGCCGTCGGCGTCGCTCGGTGCAAGGGGCGAGTTACTCGCCGACCAGCGTCTCAACCTGAACTTGTCGTTCAGCAGCGCATCGCTGCGCGAAGTGGTCTCGGCATTCACCGAGCAGACAGGAGTGGTCTTCTCCTACGAAACCTCGCTCGGCAAACGGACGCTCTCCGACGTGCATGTCGTCATCCAAGACGCTCCACTCGAAGAGATGCTCAATACGCTGTTCTACGACACGGGCATCTCTTGGAAGATCAAGGATCACGTGGTGGCTCTCACCGCCATACCCTCGTCGAAAAAAAACGCGTCGACAGGCTCCGCCCCCTCTCCCTCCGCCAACCGTAAGCCGGTCGTGACAGGGCGCGTGATCAATGAAGAAGGCGAACCCCTCGTCGGCGTGAACGTATTGGTGAAAGGCACTACGCAAGGGACGTCGACCGATATCGACGGAAGCTATTCGATCGACGTTGCGGACGACGACGTGCTCCAATTCACCTATTTGGGTTACGGTTCAGCCGAATGGCGCGTAGGCACGCAGACCCGCATCGACGTCGTTCTGAAAGAGGACAAACAGATGCTCGACGAAGTAGTAGTAGTCGGCTACGGTACAGTGAAGCGTCGCGATCTGGTCGGCGCCGTCGATCAAGTCGACAGCAAGGTTTTCTCCGAACGTTCGAATCCGAGCATCTCGCGGTCGCTGCAAGGCGCCATTCCCAACCTCAACATCTCGATGCGCGACGGCAAACCCTCGCGTGCAGCGACGATCAACATCCGCGGTACCGGTTCGATCGGTTCGGGTGGCGGGGCATTGGTGCTCATCGACGGCGTGGAAGGCGACCTGGAAACGGTCAACCCTCAGGACATCGCCAGCGTCTCGGTGCTCAAAGATGCCTCGTCGGCTGCGATCTACGGAGCACGCGGCGCATTCGGAGTGATTCTGGTAACGACCAAATCGGCCGAAGAGGGCGAAACGAAAGTCACTTACAACGGCAGTTTTTCGCTTCACGCGCGCACGGTCAAGCCACAGCTGGTAACCGACGGCTACGAATGGACGACCGGCTATATAAACGCGTGGAACGGCTATTACAACGGACAGAATCCGCTGCCATCCTACATCAACAACATCGCCCCCTATTCCGATAGCTGGTACAAGGAACTGGCACGCCGCAGCACCGATCCGTCGCTCGAACGCGTGCGCATCAACGACAAGAATCAGTACGAATACTTCGCCAACACCGACTGGATGGACGCTTTCTACAAGGATTTCAACTACTCGCACGAGCACAATATCAGCGTATCGGGCGGCAATCAGAATGCGGACTATTATGTATCGGGCCGTTTCTACGATCAGGACGGCATTTACCGCGTGGGCGACGAACGTTACAAACAGTACAACGTCCGCGCCAAAGGCAACATCCGCATCCGTCCCTGGCTGCGGTTGAATAACAACATGGATTTCACGGTGGTGGACTACCACCAACCGATGCTCTATTACAGTCTCCAACTTCCGCAGCGCATGATCGAACACGGAGGACAGCCGATCAACCCCATCACCAACCCCGACGGGAGGTGGACTTATGCCGCCGTACTGAACGGTTACGCAGGCTTCGCCGAAGGATCGAGCTACCAGCAGGACGACAAATTCACCATGAAAGACAAACTGGGCATCGAGATCGACGTGGTGAAGGACGTACTGAAAATATCGGGCGATCTCTCCTACCTTTTCGCCCGCAACAAACGCGAGCGTGTGACCAACATGTATACCGGTTACCGAGGCCCCGACACTCCGATCACGGTTAACGAAAGTCAAGGCAGTACGCTGGAAAATCTGCGTCAGGACACGAACTACCTGTCGAGCAACATTTACGGAGAATACACGCCGAAACTCGGCGACGACCATACGCTCAAGCTGCTCGCCGGCTGGAACCTCGAAACGAAGAAATACCGCGGAACGACCATCAAGCGCGAAGGGCTGACCGTACCCTCGAAACCGAGTTTCGGTCTGATGGACGGTCTTACCAGCGATCCCGTCGTTTCGGGATACGACTGGAGTTACGTGGGCGCCTTCTTCCGTGCCAACTACGGCTATCAAGGCAAATATCTGGCTGAATTCAGTTGCCGCTACGACGGCTCTTCGAAATTCCCCGAAAACTCGAAATGGGGCTTCTTCCCCTCGGCTTCGATCGGCTGGCGCCTGTCGGAAGAGAAATTCATGGAGTGGTCGCGCAACTGGCTCGACAATCTCAAGATACGTCTCTCGGCCGGTTCGATGGGCAATGGCAACATCGACCCCTACAAATACATCGACTACATGACCATCAAAACCTCGACGGTCGTCATCGGCGACGCACTGGGCTCCTATACGACGGCTCCCGGAGCCATTCCGCTCTCGCTGACGTGGGAGACGGCGACCACCTACGACGTAGGCTTCGACATGGATCTGTTCCGCAACCGGTTGTCGATCGGATTCGACTGGTACCGTCGCTATACCACCGACATGTACACCGTCGGCGTGAGCCTGCCCTCCGTTTACGGCACCGACGCACCCAAAGGCAACAACGCTTCGCTCAAAACCAACGGCTGGGAACTCTCGGTCGGTTGGCGCGACAGTTTCGAACTGGGCGGCAAGGCTTTCAGCTACAACGTCAAAGCGATGGTATGGGATGCCCGCACATGGGTGACCGAATACATCAACCCGACGGGCGCACTGGGCGATTACTACGAAGGCAAGGAGCTGGGCGAAATCTGGGGCTACCGCGTAGAAGGTCTTTTCCGCGATCAGGAAGACATCGACTCGCACGCCGAGCAGTCGTTCTTGCAAACGCTCGACAAGGTGACCCGACCGGGACAAGTCAAATTCGCCGACCTGAATCAGGACGGTAAAATCGATCGGGGCGCCTACACGACCGCTGATCCGGGCGATCTTACCGTCATCGGCAACGAAACACCCCGTTACTGCTATGGCATCAATCTGGGATTCAACTGGAACGGTATCGGCATCTCAACCTTCTGGCAAGGCGTCGGCAAAAAGGATTGGTATCCGCGTTACGACTCGGGATTCTTCTGGGGCCAGTACAACCGTCCGTTCGGCTACATGCTCAAACAGCACACGGGCGACAAGGTCTATCGCGAAGAGCTCGACAACTGGGACACGGCCTATTGGCCCCGCTACACGACCTACCAGACCCACCAGTCATCGGTCAACCGTCCGCTGACGATCAACAACGACCGCTATATGCAGGATGTGTCGTATATCCGGCTGAAAAACATCACAGTCGACTATACCTTCCCCGATCGCATCTGCAAGAGACTACACATCAAAGGGTTAAAAGTATGGGTGTCGGGCGAGAACCTATGGACCTATTCGCCCATGTTCGAACACTGCGACAACTACGATCCCGAAGTGATCAACGCCGGTGACTCGGATTTCCGCACCTCCGAAGGCGACGGTTACAGTTATCCGATGCTGCGTACCGTGACACTGGGAGTCAACCTTTCCTTCTAACCTGCAAAAAATACGAACGATGAAAAAGATATTCATGCTCTTGGCGAGCGTCGCGCTCTTCGGTTCCTGCGAGGATTTTCTCTCGAAGGAGGATCCCAACAAAATCGACGCGCCGAGCTATTTCCGCAACGAAACCGATCTGCAAACCTACGTCAACGGCTTTCTGCAAACGATGAGTCCTACCGCCGCCTCCGTGGCCACGGGCGACGCCCGTACCGACTGCCTGGCATGGCGCGGCGAATACCAGTTCCTCACGGACAACTTTGATGCCGACGACCAGTCGGGCTGGGGAACGAGCGATTGGGAGGATCTGCGCAACATCAACTATTTTCTCGACAACTTCCGACAGGCGGCCGTCAGCGAGACAACGCTCGCTCACTACGAGGGCGTCGCCCGTTTCTGGCGTGCCTATTTCTATTGGAACAAGGTCAAGACTTTCGGGGCAGTGCCCTGGTACGATTCGACGATCGATTCCAACGACCACGAGGCGCTTTACAAGCCTCGCGACAGTCGCGAATACGTGATGCGCAAGGTACTCGAAGACATCGAATTCGCCAGCACGTACTGCACATCGAGTTCGGCTCTGGAAGTCAACTCCGTGCAGATCACCCGATACGTCGCATTGGCACTCAAAGTCCGTATCTGCCTCTATGAAGGCACCTTCCGAAAATATCACGCGAACGATCCCTCGACAGGGAAACCATGGACGGCGGACGAAGCGGAGACCTATCTGCGTGCAGCCGTGAGCGCCTGCAACGAACTGATGACCAGCAAAAAGTATTCGCTGGTCTCCGATCCGGCCAACGTTTCGACGCAGTACCGGAAGCTCTTCACGAGCGAATCCGTCTTCACGCAAGAGGTAATCTGGGCCCGCGTCTACAATGCCGAATTGAACGCGACACACAACCTCAACTCCAACTTCATCGTGCAACAGTACGGCAGCTACTCGCTGACCAAACAGTTCATCAATACCTATCTCAACCTCGACGGTTCGCGTTTCACCGACAAACCCGGCTATGAAAAGACCGCATTCATCGACGAGTTCGAGAATCGCGACTACCGCCTGATGCAAACCGTCCGCTACCCAGGCTACACTCGCAAGAACAACGGAACGGATACCCGCTATGCCCCCGATTTCGGCTACTGCGTGACAGGCTACCAGCCGATCAAATGGGTGATCGACGACACGAGTCTCGACAGCAACACCTCGCCCTGCTCCACGTCGATCCCGATTATTCGTTACGCCGAAATCCTGCTGACCTACGCCGAAGCGAAATGCGAGTTGGACGAATTCGACGAAACAGTCTGGAACGAGACGATCAAACCTCTGCGCGAACGCGCCGGTGTCGACGGAACGATGCCTGCTACGGCCGATCCCTACATGATCGAATATTTCCTCGGCACCGTCACCGACAACGCATTGCTCGAAATTCGCCGCGAACGCGGCTGCGAATTGATATTGGAAAACGTCCGCTGGGACGATGATATGCGTTGGGGTATGGGCAAACTGGCCGAACGGCCCTGGTACGGCGTCTATGTAGGCGAGCTGGACAAAGCATACGATATGGACGGCGACGGGAAGGACGACGTCTGCTTCGTGCGCAAGGAGCCCGAACGCCCGCAGGCCGGCATCACCTATCGCGTGCTGGGCGACGATTTCTCGCTGACCGACGGCGACAGTGGTTACATCGAGTGCTACATCCGCATGACGCGCAAGTGGGACGATAAAAAATATGTGCGCCCCATACCGACGACAGCACTCAACGACAACCCCGCACTGGGACAGAACTACGGATGGGAAAAATAATAACGTACCAAACACCACGAATATCACCATGAAACGAATCAATAAATGGGCCTTGCTGCTGACCGCAAGTTATTGCGTACTGGCCGTCGGGTGCAAGGACGACGAAGGGAGTTACCTCGTTCGCGAAACCGATGTCATCCAGTTTTCGAGCAATCTGGCCTCTTCGCAGCGCATCACGCTGCGTTGCAACGGCGCATGGCGCTCGGTCGTACCCGAAGATGCCCAGTGGCTCTCGACGACTCCTTCGGAGGGCGTCGGTACGGGCGAATTCGAATGGATCACCGTTTCGGCCACGCACAACCGCTCGGCCGAACGCACAGCAACGCTCTACTTGGAATGCAACGGCGTACAATATCCGATTACGGTGACACAAGCCAACGGAGCGATCATCTACGGCACACCGACGCTTGACGGAAATCTCATCGAGGGCGAAGCGTCGGAAGCCAGCATCCGGTTCACCTACTCCAACGCCTACGGCGACGAGACAATTGCGGTGAAATGCACGCCCAGCGGCGACTGCGACGGGTTGTCGGTAGCCGGCACCTCGTTCGAACTGACCAACGGCGGCGCAACGCTGGCGCTCGACATCGAGGGTACGCCGACGAAACCCGGATACGCCACCTTCGCCGTGAGCGTCGACGATCAGCCGATCGGCGAGGTGCGCGCCAAGGTCTACTCCGTCAGCGAAATGCCCGTCGAAGGACTGCCCGTACAGTGGCGTTTCAGCGAAATCATGGGCGGCGATCCCGAAAAAACGGATCTGCAAAAGCGTCAGCCCGAGTGGACGACCGACAAACATACGCTCAACTCCGATGTCGGTTCGGCCACCATCACGGTCGTCGAAGCCGAAGGCAAAATCGCGGCAGCACTGAACTCATGGGGCTACAACAACGGCCATGCTTACATCAAAGGTCTCTATTACAACGACTATTGGCTGATGACCATTCCGGTCAAATACGTCGCTTCGGGCACCGTCCTCAATGCGAAAGGCTGCTTCGGCGGATCGGGTTCGGCCGCAGCGTTCTTCCTGCTCGAATACTCGGCAGACGGCCTGACATGGCATCAGGCCGACGGCGCGAAGACGGAGACCTTCACCATCAAGGAGAAGCCGGTCGAGGCCATCTATCACGTGCAGGCTTGCGACGTACCGAAATTCCCCGACGACGCGGCATGTTCGTTCGACTGCACGTTCCCCGTCGAAGTGGATATTCCCAACGGCAACCTCTACATCCGCTTGCGGGTCTCGGCCAACATCCGTATCACACAGAACAACACCATCACGACGGGCGGAGGAGGTTCGAACCGTCTGGCAAAGACATGGTCGGTTTCCGTAGTCGAGTAATCGAAAAACAACGAATAGCATGAAAAAACAGATCATTGCGACGCTGCTCCTATTAACGACGACGGCGTCGAACATCGGTTGTACGGACGATAGTCCGGCACAAATTACCTCGCTCAAACTCAATCGCACGGAACTTACACTCCAACCCGGCGAAACCTTTCAACTGGAAGCCACGACCCGACCTGCCGACGCCGGCGTACCAATCAAATGGAGCAGTTCCAACGAGGCGGTGGCGGCGGTCGACGAACGAGGACTCGTCACAGGCACAGGTTACGGCGCCGCCCTCGTCACGGCACGCTACGGCAGTTACTCGGCCAAATGTTCCGTGACGCTGAACGCAGAACAAGTTTGGGATCCTTCGCAGGCTCTCGCGGCTCCGCTCTCATCGGACATCGTTCACAGCAAGAACGTCCTGCTGTATGCACCCCGCCGCATTTTACAGGGTTTCGACATCCTCCCGAACGGCGAGATCTACTACTCACAGGTCGGCAGCAACGCCTACACGCTCAATATCTGTCGGGCAGCAGGCCCCAACCAGAACGCCCAGGACGAAGTGATGATCCTCAAACATTTCGGCCACGGCACGCAGATCGTCGCCGAGAAAGCCTCAGACGGAAAGACTTACATTTGGCTCAACAGCAATGCCTCGGTCGACGACAGCGGCGAATACGGCAACAACTGGTCGTTCTCGCGCGTGGAGTTTGTGCCCGGAACGAACGAAGCAGACGGCTATGCCGGCGATACCTTCTTCCTGAACAAGGAACAGCAGTACGATCAACAGGTGGCCGTCGATTTCGATGCACGCCGATTGCTGGTGGGTTCGCGTAAATCGGGCGTGCGCCATTTCTGGATTTTCGACCTCGACGAAGTGCTGGCCCTTCCACTCAAGGAGATGACCGTATCGGTCACCGTAGGCGGAGGTACGGGCGACGGCGAGAAGCAGACCGTCGAACGCAAGATCATGGGACACGATTTGAACGACTGCCGCGTGCTGGGCAATTTCTCGTTCTCCGCAGGTACAGACAAGGAGCACGACGTCTACTCCTATTCGCATCAGGGACACGAAATCAACGGCGACTACATCTATTTCTACGAAGGAAATGCCGTCGAGAATTCGGATGATCCCGGTACCTATCAATCGAAGGCCTATGTCACCGTGTTCAACTACAACGGCCGAATCGTCGTACCACGCACCGAGGTAGCCGCTATCGCCGATGTGAACGGACTGGCCTCCGAAGGCTTCACGCAAACGGGTTACGCCGAAGGCGAATGCATCAAAGTCAAGGAGGGCAAACTCTATCTGGGAATGGCATGCCGTGACGGATCGTCGAGCAACCGGTACGCCAACATTCTGGTATACGACTGCGTGAAAAAGCAGTGATTCCAAACCTGCATGGTGACGGCCGGCTCTGCGTGACGCAAAGCCGGCCGTCCACGTTTTTCGACCGGACCGAAGGCCCGAATGTATTCTTCTCCACCGTCGTTTCGCCCGACAGAATCGTCACGGAACCGCGAACACGAAAACTTTTCGGGCCAAACAATCCACCAAAGCATGCGATCACGAACGATGATCCCTCCGATCCCAACCATCCACTCGGCATGAAAAATACGCTTCCCTCTCTCCTCGTGCCTCCCACTCGGCATACACGCCGCACAGCAGGACTGCATCCGCGAATTGCTCCGCCGCGATCCCCGACCCGCGTGTCTTCATGGCCGTCCTCTATTCACTGGCGGCGATCACGCCCGATACCGAATTCGGGCTGTCGTTCTACGACTATTTCACCGAAGAGGAGCGGTTCGCCCTGTGGCGCGTGGCCAGCCTGCGGGAATACCTGCCCAAAATGAACTCGGCGCCCAGCCGCGGGCTGTCGATCGACATGGCCAAGCCACTGATGCGGCAGCTGCTCGGCAGTGCGCAGGAGGCCGTCGACGGCGGCGAGGTCTGTGCAGCGCTCCGCTTCGGGCACGGCGAAGACACGATGCCGCCGAGCGTCATTCTCGAAGTGGCAGACCCCTACTACGACCGGGAGGATTTCCGCACCTATTGCGGCGACAAAATCTCCCGCATGCCGGACATGAAGCCCCTGCCCGAAGTGGAGACCGGTTACTGATACCGGAAACAGCTCGGACGCACGGTTCCCGCCGCAGTTCATACGACGGAAGCCGTGCGTTTTCCGCCACCGGCTGAGACTCCATCGGCGGAACGCCCCGCAGCGTCATAACGCGAATTTCGCACCGATGAAATAGGTGCGCGGCGCGGCCGGACCGTAAATGTAGGCCGCGTCCTTCCTCTGACCGAAATCGAGATCGTGCTGGAAACTGTCGAAAAGGTTCTTCACCCCCGCATTCAGTTCGAGTCTCAACTGTCTGGTAAGCGACAGGGTATACGACAGGCGCGCACCCATGTCCCAGAAATCGGGCGTCAGCCGTTCGGTATCCTTTGCAATGAATCCCGCGTTGTGCTGTACGAGCATCCGTCCGGTATAGTTGCCGAAGAGCGACGCCGTGAAACCGCGGGTCAGGGTGCAGACGGCCGTCAGGTAGCCGTAATGGTCGGGCGAACGGAACATCCGCCGCTGGGGCGCGACCTCGTCCGACCACCGTTCGGGTTCGTCGTAGCGACTGCGCTGGAAGGTATAGCCGAGCTGGAACTCGAAACGTCCCGGAATACCGGCCTTGGCCTCCACGCCGATGCCGGCGACGGTGGCGCCCGCCGCATTGCGGCGCTCCTTGATGACGTTGCCCTGTTCGTCCTCGCCGACCTTTTCGAGCGTAAAGAGGTCGTCGAGCACCGTATAGAACCCCTCGACGAGCAGATTTCCCTGCACCCGTCCGAAATTGCGGTAGAGGTCGACCGATGCGCTGAGGCTGTGCGAATATTCGGGCCTCAGGTTCGGGTCGAGGCGGATGACGGCCACCTTGTTGTCCAGCGCGTCGATATGCAGATCCTCGTTATAGGCCTGCGGCGCACGGTAACCGCTGGCATAACTGGCCCGCAGGCCCACCGCCGGCGTCGGACTGTAACGCACGTTGACGCGCGGCGAAAAAACGGCGTTCTTCATCATGTTGTGCTTGTCCACACGACCGCCGACGAGAAAGTTGAGCCGCTCGCTGCGCCACTCGTTCTGGAAGAAGAACCCCGTACTGCGGGTCGTCTGCCGGAAATCGCGGCCGAATCCGAGATACTTGTCGTCGAGCGCGTTGTAGTTGTACTCCACGCCGGCGGTCAACTCCGAAGGAAGAAAGAGCAACCGCTCGAACGAACAGGTGTACTGCGTGCCGGCGACGAACGTCTCGTCGCCGGTCGCACCGTAGGCATCGGGATTGCGGTCCGTACCGAAATAACTGTCGCGGCCGATGCGCTGCGCCGAGGCATAGACTCCCAGCCGGTGGCGGCCGTCCGGGCTGAACCAGTCGAACTTCAAACCGCCGCCGTCGATCTTGTGGTTCAGCTGTTCGGCGATATCGGCCATGTGGGGAGGCAGATCGAAGGCATTGCCGCCGCGGCGGAATTCATGGATATGGTGATACTCGGCTGTCAGCCGCGTATAGGGCGAAGTCTTGTAGTAGGCACGAAATCCGACCGTCTCGGAATTGAGTTCCGGAATGTCCGAAAAGCCGTCGCCGTTGCGGTCGTAGGAGTCGCGGTCGCGGATCATCCCGAAGAGATAGACGCCCGTCTTGTAATCGTCGGAGACGAACGACCCGTTGAGCGACGTATTGAAATCGGCCGTACCGTCCTCCGAAATATTGGTCGTATTGGCCAGCGTCACCGAGTTGTAGAGCGGCTCCTTGGTGATGATGTTGACCACGCCGCCGATGGCGTTGGCGCCGAACAGAGCCGACCCGCCGCCGCGGATCACCTCGACCCGTTCGATCATGGCCACGGGCAGCTGTTCCAGCCCGTACACCGAAGCCAGCGAACTGAAAATCGGCCGGCTGTCGAGCAGCACCTGCGAATATTGCCCCTCCAATCCGTTGATACGCAACTGCGTAGTACCGCAGTTACCGCAGTTGTTCTCCACGCGCAATCCCGACTGAAAATTCATCGTTTCAGCCAGGTTGCTCGACGCGGTCGATTCGAACAGTTTCGTCGAGGCGACGGAGACGATCGTAGGCGAGAACTTCCGGTTGGTCTCCGTACGGCTGGCCGAAACGACGACCTCCTCCACTGCGAGCGCCTCCTCGTTCAGGGAAAAATTCACCTCGGCAGTCCTGTCGGCGACGATCTCCACCGTCGTTTCGGCCGACCGGTAGCCCACCGACGACGCGACGAGCGTAAAACGTCCCAAAGGCAGGTTTTTCAGGAAATAGTGTCCGGTGGCGTCGGTCGCACACCCGATGGTCGTACCTTTCACGGCGACGGTCGCATAGGCAAGGTGCTCGCCGCTCTTCGCATCGACGACATGCCCCGTAATATTCGCATCGCTTTGTTTTCCGGTTTTCACGACGGCTTCTCCTGCGGCGAGGCACACCGCAGGCAACAGGAGCACGACAAGTGCTCCGATGATATGTTTTTTCATTGGATGATTCGGATTTGATGAATATACAACAAATGACGGCGAAGACAGGACAAAACGTCCGCTCCGCATTCAGATTCGCAAAAACATCAATCCAGGGGAGGTGCGCGCAAGCCGTAGACTCGCACCGGCATACCGCGCCGCGCGACGGGTTTCCGGACTCCGAAGACAAAAGCGGCTCCCGCCTGCCCGAAAACCAGCGCGACGAACGTCGCCGCCGTGGCAATCAGCAACGACAGGTGCGCGATCAGCTGGAACTGCTGCGGCGTGTGGTTGTGACCGGGATTGCCCGAAGAGCCGGAGAAGGGATGCGAATGGACGAAAACGTGTCCGTCGATCCGGTGGACATGCGGAAACAACGTGACACTGCTCCAATACCCCACAAAGAGTAACAGGAGCAACGACGCCGTTATGTTTCGTCCGGTGTTTCGCATCGGGCCAGGAGCTTTATGCACAAAGATACGAATAAGCCGAACGCAATGCAAATTTATTTGAACATTGCCGAGCGGGAGTATCTGAGGCGCAGCCAAAGATAGGAAATAATCCGGAAAATCGAGAAGATCACCGGCGAGAAACGCGCTGACGAAGCGACCGTAGCCCTGATGAGCGACTACCTGAAAGAGCAGGAAAAGCTGGCCGGATGCTCACGGCCTACAACAAACGACAGGGCTGTTGCGACAACCGCTCTCCGTTCCGACCGAAAAACACATCGGACGAAACCGATCGCGGAAGAAGATACGGAAATACACAATCCCGTGTTTCGTCCGGCCGCGAAAAGCGGAATCACGCCTCCCGCAGATCGGCGAACCAATAGGCGTAGCTCTTCGACGTCCCGTCGTCGAGCCGGACGTCGTAGCTGCGGCTGAAAGGCGTTCCGAGCCGGAACGGCACGGGCGAAGCGAAGATCGGCCCGTCGTAGCAGAAAGTGTGGTACTCGCCGTTCTCGCCGTTGGGATCGGTTCCGGCGGGCAGTGACGCCACGAAATCGCGATCGACGACACGCCCTACGGCGGCACGCCCCAATCCGTCGTCCATCGTCGTCACGACCATCGTTTTCAACCCCGACGCGAGGAAATCCGCCATCACCTCCTGAGAAGATTCTCCCCAGAGCGGTTCGACGACTTCGATGCCGAACGGCGCGAGCTGCCTCTCCCTGTACGCACGCACGTCGTGCAGGAAAATATCGCCGAAGATGAAGTGCGTCACGCCCCGCGCCCCGAAATGCGCCACGGCACGCGACATCGCCGCTCCGTAATCCGCCATATCGCCGTTCGGAGCCAGATCGAGGCGGTACAACGGAATCCCGATCCGTTCGGCCTGCGCCTGCAACAACGCCGCCGGAATGCCGTGCATCGTCGAACGCCGCGTCGAGCCGTCGACGGTCGTCAGCAGCGCGACGATCTCGTAGTCGCCCGACCGCATCGCCCGCCAGAGCGCATGGGCGGAATCCTTGCCGCCGCTCCAGTTGAAAACCGCCCTTATCCGTTCCATACGATATGTCCCGCATTGTGGAAAAATCCGCAGACGAGCGTCAGGTATTCGGGCATACGCCCCTCGACGCCCCATTTCAACTCGATGCCGAAAAGTTCGCGTGCCGTGCGGCCGACGTCGAATCCGCACGCTTCGAGCGAAGGACGCACCCGATCGGGATGACGGCACGGATTCCCGTCGGGACGGGTACAACTGCCTTCCGGACAATGGAGACAGGTGCCGACATAGGCGAACGAACGGCCGCCGATGCGCCGCTCCATATCGAGCAGCCGTGCTTCGATCCGCTTGCGCTCGGGACGCATCAGTCGGCCTGCCTCCGACAAGGGCAGTCCCTCCTGCTCCGGCACGATCTTCGTAGCGACGACGAGCGCCGTCGCATAGCCCGACAGATACTCCTCGACGAAGAACCCGAAGGGCGGACAACCCCAGCTGCTCCCGTAACTGGGGCAGGCGCGGCAATATTCCGCAATCCGCTGCGCATCGCGGAAACGGGCGACGTAATCGGCCGCAGGCAGCTCAACCGCGGAATCTTCGGCACGATATCGGTATGAAAAATTCATACGGCAAAATTAGTCGATCCGGCGGCTCGAAACGGGATTTTTCGAAAAAATTTCGTCTTTTCGAACCGTTTTTCGGACTCAATCCCTATATTTGCCCCAGATTTGGTCTTCCGTCCGTTCGCAAAACGACGGAATGAAAAGGGAATCGGGTGCAAATCCCGGACAGTCCCGCTGCTGTGAAGCTCCGCGACGTTACGAACATCTCAGCCACTGGTCCGCACGGATCGGGAAGGCTTCGGAAACAGGAGTCAGTCAGAAGACCTGCCAGATCGATTCGACGTCGGAGAACCTCGTGGACAGGGTATCCGATTCCGGTTGCAAATCGCATCGGCTGCCAGATCGTCGTTCATTTTCATGCTCCTTTTCCCGCCTCGGCAAAGCGCGAACAAGTTCGGCTCTGCGCTCGGCTTAACGAAAAGGTCGAACTGCATTCTTCGTTTCTTTGCAGCGATACGATGCGCCGTCCGGACACATCGTCCGCCCCGTTTCCGGACAGGACGGATTCGGGGAAACAGGCTGCGAATACCGTCGTACTCCGGTACGGCGAATCCGCTCCCGCGAACTGCGCCGGCAGGCCGAGCGCCGCAGCGGATCGAAGCGACCGGTGAATTTTTGAAGACAAACCTCTAAAACGTAGAGTTATGAATATCGTTTTGTACGGAATTTCAGAGGAACTGGCACAACGCACGGCCATGCACTACGGCTTCGCCTTGTGCCGCCCGTTCGAGACCGGAACGGAAGAAGAAAACCGGTTCTGGCTGCAACCCCGATTGGAGAACGAGGAGGAGTTGCTCGCCTTCATCGAACGCATGGCGCAACACGACGAACAGATCGCGGCCGTCGTCGCCGCACCGACCGAGGCGTCGACCGAGACGCCGATGGGGGATTTCAATGCGGTACTCTACGCCACGCGCACCGACAAGCTCTTCACGCTCGGCACCGCCACCGGCGGCGCCGTCAACAACGCCGTCAGCGACCAGACGCCCGAATACGAACTCGCGCGCATCATCGAAACGCAGCTGGGACGCGTCTGCGCCCACGAAGGGCTCTGAAAGAATTCTTTGTCCGCCGCGCCCCGCACCCCGTGTTTCGAGGCGGGGAAGGCCGTCCGCCGCGGTGAAAACAACCCGCCGCATCCGGTCCGGCGACCGCACCGCCCCCCTACTTCCGGCATATCCGGACGAAAACCGCGCCGGAGCGCCCGCCCGCGGCATACGGAGCCGTCCCGCAGGATTCGCACCCCTGCCCAATCCCGAAAACAGACCGGCCGTTCCCGCGACGCCTCTTCTACCTTCTCCTGCCCCAGCGCGGCCGGATGTCGAGGAAGAGTTCGTAATTCAGGCGCGGCATCGGACGCGAAAGCACCGATTCGTACTCCTCGTTGAAGAGATTGTTGACCACCCCCTTGACCGTGAAGTCGGCCCATCGCAGCGAAAAGGCCTTTTCGAGCGAAACGTCACTCATGAAATAGGGTTTCACGCGGCCGATCTTCGTCTTCATGCTGTTGTCCGACGTGGTGAAGCGTTCGCTGTAATAACACCACTTGTAAATGAACCTCCACGACCTGTAAGTCAACCGTCCGGTCACCGAAGCCGAATATTCGGGGATATAGACCAGTTGCTTGCCGATCGCCTTGTCGTACCAGTCGACCGGATCGCCGTTGTTGATCGAGGGCGTCCACGAGAAATTGCCGTCGGCGTTCAACTGCCAGTCGGGCGCCGGCTGCCAGTCGAGCCCCGCCTTCAACTCGACGCCGTAGGCGTGCACCTCCTTGATGTTCTTCGGAGTCCAGAATCCCTTGAAGGTGGGCAGCCAGACGATCCAGTCGTCGATGTAGGAGTCGAACCATGTCGCCTCGCCGTGCAGCGAGTAGGAGCCTCCGCGCCCCACGGCGAACGAAACGCCGCCGTCGTAACTGATACCGTGCTCCTTTTTCAGGTCGGGATTGCCGCCCGGCAGGAAATAGAGGTCGTTGAGCGTCGGGAAACGGAAGTTACGCGACACGGAGGCTTTGGCCACCACCCTGCCGCGGTGCGAAAGCACGTAATCGGCGAAGAAGGCGGGGATGACCGGCGTCCAGTCGTCGCCGAACATCTCCTCGCGCAGCGCCAGCGACAGCCCCAGCCGGTCCGTCGGCTGGTACTTGGCCGAAACGTAACCCGACAGCTCGACGCGCCCCTGATCGTAGCCGACCTGCACCTTCTTGCGGTTGCCGCCGAGCTGCTGCGGATCTTTCATCGGCAGGACGTTCTTGTCGACGCTTTCGACCAGATGCTGGTGCACCGAAAGGTCGGCCGTAAAGAGCCACTTGTCGCCGACGGAATATTCGCCCTCGACCTGGCCGAAAAACGTATCGATCCGGCTGCGCGAGCGGATCATCTGCGCCATGTTGCCGTTGCCGAGCGACTTCTCGAAATCGTAGGCCATCCACGTATGGATATACCCCGCCTTGGCTCCTACCTTCCAATTCTCGCGGAGATGATCCCACTGCAAGATGCCGCGCAGCGTCTGCTCGCGCTGCACGTTGGAGTAGTCGTCGTCCTCCTTGTGGTCGACCGACAGCATCGGGACGCCGCGCGACGAATGGACGTACCACGCCTGCAATCCGAAACGGTTGCCGTCGCCGGAATTGCAGTAAAGTTCCTGCAACAGGTGCAGATCGTGGTAGGCGCCGCTCTTGTTGCGTTCGACGGGATAGTAGGAATCGACGATATTGCGATCGTCGTCGTAGACGTTCAGTTTCTTGTTGTAGTTTCTGTACCTGAAATCGTTCGGCGACGAGGAATAGACCACGCGCGTCGAACTCTGCCAGCGGTCGCCGCCGTAGGTCAGGCGCAGAAACTCGTCGAAGGTCGAGAACGACCCGACGCCCTGAACGTACTGCAATCCGAATCCCCGCCGGTCGGCCGGCCGCGTCGAGAGCTTGACCGCACCTCCCAGGCCGCCGCCCACCTCGTTGACCGACGAGGTGCCGTGCAACAGCGAGGCGTCGTCGATGAAGTAGGAGGGAATCATCGAAAAGTCGGTCATGCCCAGCATCGGCGAATTGATGCGCATCCCGTTCCACGTCACCTGCGTATGCGACGGCGACGTACCGCGGAACGCCACCGTCGAGAGCGTGGCCCGGCCGTACTGCTTGACGAAGATCGAAGTATTGAAAGTCAACACGTCGGCCATCGACAGGGCGATGTTCTCATGGAGCACGATCGTGTCGAGCCGGGTCTTCTGCACGCCGATCTCCTTCATCGGGCGGCGCGCCGTCACGCCGATCTCGCGGATCGGCACCACGAACGAGGGATTGTCGTTCCACCACCCTTCGCGGGATTCGGTCTGCCGCCGCTCCTGCCCGTAACAGAGGCAGGAGGCGGCGCAGAGGATAATCGTGAGGATATGCTTCATGGTCTTCCGGTCTGGCCGCCGAGCATCTGTTCATACGTGGGATTCTCGCCGCAATTCTCCACCCGCCACGTCGCGTCCGAGAGCGACGGCAGCGCTCCTGCGAAGGTCGAAAAGTCAGTCGCCGACGAAAGGTTGCCGACATAGACCGATCCGACCTGTCGCAGGGCGGAGAAGTCGAGTGCAGTCACCGTCCGGTTCTTGTAGCTGGCATGTCCGACGAAGAGTTCGCCCGTCACCGTTTCCAGCGCGGGGAAGCGGAACGCGGCGACCCGATCGGTGGAGGCATTCCACGTCGAGAGCAGCATGTTGCCCCGCACCTCTTTCAGCTTCGGCAGCACGAACGCTCCCGTACAGCCGCTGGGCATCGTATAGAAAGCGTAATCGCTCGACGCATCGTCCGAAACGCCGAGGCCATCGCCCACACGCTCCAATTCCGGAAACGCGAGCGAAGCGAACGACGACACGTTGACATAGAACGCCAACTGCCGCCCGATGCTCCGCAGTCGCGGGAACGACGCCGAGTTGGCGGCTCCGGTCTTGCCGCAGTTCTTGCAGAGCAGCGTACCCCGCACCTCTTCGAGCGCCGGCAGCGAGAGCGCGAAGGCCCGCTGCGTCCCGCAGTTTTCGATCAGCAGATCGGTGCAGGCGGCCACGGGGAGCGAAAGCGCGGAGAGACCCTTGAACCCGACAACATGCAGGACGTCGAGCCGCTCGAAGCCCGACAGCGCGAAGGGCATCGTCTCCGGCTGCGGTGCAAGCGCCGCCGCATCGAGCGACAGCGATCCGGCGAATCCGCCGCCGCGCAGCTCCGTCAGCTTCGGTGTCGAAACGAACCGCAGCGTGACGGCGCTGTGCTCCGAAAAGGCGTATTTCGAGAGATCGAATACCCCGGCGAGGCCCGGCAGGTCGTCGAGCGTGAGGTCGCCGCCGATGGCCGTGAGACGCGGCAGCAAGGCGCCGAAATCGGTGACGGCGGGCAGCGAAGCCAGCCGCACGTCGCCCTCGAACCGTTCGACAAGCGGCAGGTCGACCGTTTCGACGGCCGGACATCCCTCGACGGAGAACGACCCGGCCGCGGCAAGCCGAGGCAGCGAGATCGTCCGGAGCGCAGGACAGTCGGTCAGCGCGACCGCCCCGACGGTTTCGATCAGCGGAAACTCACACGAAGCGGTCAGCGCAAGCTCCTCGTAGGCGATCGAACCGACCGAAACCAGCGCACCGAAGGTCGTCGCGAGCTGTCCCAGCTTGCCGAAGCGTGCCACGGACAGTTCCCCGCCGACACGCTGCAATTCGGGAAAATACATCTGCTCGCACGGCGCCTTGGCCGCGTTGCCCGTCGACCCCGCGAGCCGCATGTCGCCGCCGACCGACTCCAATTCGTCGGCCACGATCTCGACGAGCGCGTCCGAACCGACCGCGAAGGCCCCGTCGACGCGCTGCAACGCCGCGAAAACGACCGACCGCACCGCCGTACCGCAGAGTTGCAGATCGCCCGCCACCTCGCGCAGGGCAGGCAGTTCGATCCGCTTCAATGTCTCATTCGGCGCCCCCGCACTGCCGATGCACAGCGACTCGCACCGGCGCAATCCGGCCAGTCCCGCCAGATCCTCGCCCCGATAGGCGTTCGTGACCGTCAGGTCGCAGCGCACCGAGACCAGACCGGCCAGGCCGTCCAGATTCACGATCGCCTCGCCGCCCTCGACGCCGATCGTGAGGTTGCCTTCGACGACATTGATCCGGCTCGCGGCGAAGGCATCCACCTCGGCCTGCGTGCGCAGCGTCAGGCTTCCCCCGGTCGCAACGTCGGTACGATTGACCGTGTAAATATACGTGCGGTCGCTCTGGCCGTAGGAGCTGACCAGAAACTGCCACTCCTGCGACCAGTCCCTAATCGTCGCCGGATCGGGATGGATCGACGCATGTTCGCACAATTCGTAATGCACCTCCGCCTCGTCGAGCGATGCGTCGTAGGGAACGTCGACAGTGATTCGCCCGTCGTGGACGACCGCCTCGTAGGTCGCCTCCCCCACCGTCAGCGAAAAGGCCGTGACGTAGTTGTCGCCGTTCCACACCGGCTCGTCCGCCGTCTTGTCGTCGCAGGCCCCGCACAGCAAGGCGAAGCAGCCGCATATCCATAATCTCTTCATAATCGTCCGTTATTTGCCCTGATTGAGATTCTCGTCCGTGAAACCGAATACCTCCGTGGAGTTCTCGCCCAGCCAGCCGGCCTTGGCGTTGACGCCGGTCTGCACCTTGACGAAGTCGATGTAGGCGAGGTTCGCCGGCTCGCCGTTCCCGTCGACGGCGTTCTCGATCTTGAAATAGGTCTTCACGGCCCCCGCCCCCGCATTTTCGTCGTCCGAAAGCCGGTCTTCGCCGAAGTTGTCGGCATACCCCCAATCGTAGGAGTCGTTGACCCAGTAGGAGCCGTTGCCCGACTGGTCGTAGGTGCGGCTTTCGAGGCAGGTTCCGTAGAGGACGTAACTCTCGGCATCGATCCAGTTGGGGTAGTAGCTGGGCTGGTCGTGGTACGCTTTCAGATAGTCGATCTTGCCGCTGACGCCGCGATTGTCGCGCCACTGCACCGAAGCACCCGAATAGGTCGGGCGGTAGTAAGTGACCGCATAGTCCCGAAGAGTCTCCTCCTTGCCGAACTCCGAACCTTTGAGTTCGTACCACTCGTCGTCGGGCAGCGTATTGCCGTTGGTATCCTGCATCACCCAGACGATGCCCGGTTCGGACGATCCTTCGAAGGCGTTGCCCGTAATCGAGAAATTGTAGCCGCCGCGATAACCCTCCGACGAATTGTCGATGCTGTGGTCGAACCCGACGACGATGTAGCCGCCCCAGCCGCCGAGCGATACCCACGTCCCCTTGCGCAGCCGTTCTTCGGCATAGGCGACGGCCGCTTCGGGCGTGGTCTCCGCACCGGTGAACCCTCCCGAAACAAGTTCATTGATGAATTGGCCGGGCGCAGGCGTATATTCGTAGACCTTCGTCCACGACGCTTCGCTGGACGGCGTGGCCGGACGTCGGAAAGCCCCCTCTTCGTCGCAGCACTCGACGCTGTACTCCACCGTCGCTCGCACCTCGCCGGTCGACCTCACCCCTTTCGCCACCGCCGCCGCAGGTTCGTCCGAGCTGTCCGTCACCGTGAAAAGCAGCTTCTTCACTCCTTTGCCGGACGGCGTATAGGTGCAGGCGAGTTCCGTCGAGATCTCCTCGCCGTCGACCGTCCAGCTGTAACGGGGATTCCGGCCGTTCCAAATCGAGGGACGCAGCGTGATCGACCGCCCGAGCGGCACGGTACGTGTCAGCCCGTCGTAAAGCCGTCCGATCGGCGGCACCGTCACCGAGACCGGAAGTGCCTCGGTCACCTCCACGCGGATGCTCTTCTCGTCGGCCCCGTCCTCGTTCTCGGCCCGCAGGCGGAGTTCGTATTCGCCCAACGCCTGTTCGCAGAACTCGTAAGTCTGCTCGCGCCCGACCTCCTCCGCCTCGGCAGCCCCCGGACGACGCATCGTCCAGCGGTAGGTCGCCTTCTCGCCCCACCGCACGTCCGGCGAGATCTCGTAGACATGCCCCCGCACGACCTCCGCCCCTTCGGAGAGGACGATCACGGGCGGCAGGATTCGGTAAACCTCCACGCGCGTCTGTTCGCGCGTCGTCCCCTGGGGCGTGGTCACCTCCAACTCGATGTAATAATCCTCCTTCTCCTCGCCCTCCACCTCGTCGATGACGTAGGTCAGCACGGGTTCGGTCGAGATGATCCGGCCCGTCTTCTCCAGCTTCCACGCATAGACCGCACGGTCGACGTACTCATAAGTCGGGGCGATGGTAAACTCCCGCCCCACCTTGGCGGTGTAGACGCCTGTATTGACATCGAAGGCGATGACCGGAGCCTGCGCCTCCTCGCGCATGATGATGTCGTCCTTGTTGCAGGCGACGGCCGCCGCGGCAAGGAGCGCAAAACAACTGAAACGTATTCTGTTCATGGTTTATCGGTTTTCAACGCCAACAGAAGGCGCCGGGGATAATCCCCACATAAAATTCATCGAGCAGTTCGCCTTCGGGCGAATAGCGCAGGATGACCCCGTCCTGCACGTAGTCGATCGCGTCGGCCACGTAGACCTCCGAATTGAACGGATTGACCGTCAAGCCGTAATAGAGCGTATTCTGATAGGGCACGAAGGGTTTCACCGGAAAGTTCGTCGCCGTGACGGGCAGCCGCCAGATCGCCTTGTTGATGAAGTAGAGCGTGTCGCGCGTACCGTTGAGCTGCACCTCCGAGGGCCAGTCGCCGAACTTGAACTTGAACTGCTTCTCGACCTTCCGCGTCGCGGCGTCGATGCAGTAGAGCGACGGCGCCTCGTGACCGTAGGGCGACCCCTCGTAACCGCCGTCGGTCACCGTCCAGATCTTGTTGTACTTGTCCATGACCAGCGACGTGGGCTGGATGCCCACCGTGATCTCGTCGCAAACGGTGTCGGTCTCGGTGTCGATCACCAGAATCCGGTTCTGGTAAGACCAGCAGTTGGTGAAGACATACTTGTCGTACTGCACCATCTGCTCGGTCGAACCCGTCTCGAAATCCATGTCCGTCTGGATATACCCCGTGATCTCGTAAGTCCGGGGGTTGACGATATAGATGCGCGGATCCCAGATCTGGGTGACATAGGCCTTTTCGTCGCTCAGGAAGTGGATGTAGCGCGGCGAAGTGAAGCCCTCGATACGCCCCACCTCCTTGAAGGTGTCGATGTCGATCGCGTAGATCACGCCCGAATTATTGACCACGATCCAGCCGATGCCGTCGCGGATGACCATCGACTGCGCCACATCGCCCAGTTTGAAGCCGTTGGCACGGAAGAAGATCTCGTTCTCGACCTGTTTCTTCTCCGGATCGTAGTAAGAGAGCGACGCGTTGCCGTACATGAAGTTGCCCTCGTTGGTGATGAACAACCCCGATCCGGTAATCCCGAAATCCTCCACTTCGTAAGGCCCGTAATCCATACATGCGCCGCCGAACGCCGCACATGCGAGGATTGCGAACCATCGCTTGAACTTCGTAAAACTCATATCCCTATCGGTTGATCCACTCCTCCGTGAAGCGGTAGGCGAAATCGACGCCCGCCGGACTCGCCTTTTTCTGATAATAGCTGCCGTACTCCACCGCATCGCTGCGCGAAACGTCGTAGAGGTGGATCCGGCTGTTCGTATAGGAGGATTTCCCCACCCACAGCTGCTCGGTCGTGGGGTGCACGCCCATGTAGCCGTAGATGAGCGAACCGCCCTCGTGGTTGCCGTCGATGTCGGCCGTGATGTAGTCCCAGTCGACCTGCCCCGTTTCGTAATTGTAACGCATCGCCTCGGTCGCACTGAAATCGCTCTTGCCGATGAAGTAGAGCCACGGCTGCCGGAAGCTGGCGCAGAGCTGGACGTTCGGCGAAGCCGTGCCGGTGCGCAGCTTCACCGTCTCGGGCAGCGTCTGCTCCGAGACGACCTCTCCTTCGGCGTCGAACGCCACGATCATCGCGGGCGATTTCCAGACGACGTTGCCGTAGTAGCCCAAGTCGCCGTCGATCTCGAACTCGCCGGTGAAGACGGCGTAGATCTTCCCGTCGGCTCCCTTGGCCAAGTCCTTGACCTGCCGGTCGGGATAGGTGTGTTCCCTGACTACCCGATCGGTCGCAGAGTCGATGACGATCACCGAATTGCCGCGTCCGGCGAAGACCTTCCCGCGCGAAACGGTCATGCGCGCCTTCGTGGCGCCGGTCTTGGTGAAGACACCATAGGTATCCGGAATATCGGTCGTGGCGATCACGCCCGAAACCAGGTTGACGGTACGGATGCCCGAATGCGACTCCATGTCCGACGTCGAATACTGGATATACCCCTTTTCGGGACTTACCGCAACGATGTGCTGCGGCCAGCAGAGCGTCGGTTTGACACCCGACGATGAAGCGACTTGCGCATAGAACGGCATGTCGCGCGCAAGGATCCGCTTCATCGTGTGCGCGTCGCAGATCACGAAGCGGCCGTCGCCGTTTAAGGTCGTTCCCGTGCTGCTCGTCCGGCCGTTCTGCGTGATGAAATAGATGCGTCCGCCGATCATGTACATGTCCTGCAACACATTGCCGATCTCGTTGTCGTTGACCTCCTCGTAGACCCGTTCGTGGCAGCGCATGTGCTGGTCGAAATAGACGATCGAACCGTTTTCGGTCGTCATGTTGCCCTCCATGAGCACGAACGTCCCTTCGGGATGGGTGAAATCGAGCACGTAATAGTCCTGCGAGAAGAGCGGTTCGCCGTCCGATTCGATGCGCAGCGTGTTCTCCAAATCCTGCCCTTCGAGATACTCCGCGGGCGGTGCGACACGCAGCGTGCGGCGGGCGATATCCAAATCGGCCGTCCACCGTGCCGGAGCGGTCGTCCGCACCTGCGGAATCCACCCTTCGGCCGTCAGGGAGCGTACCTCCGACCCGCCGTATTTCAGACACACGGGCTCGTCGTCCGCCTCTCCCGCCTCGATCTCCAACGCGCCGCCGGCACGTTTCGTGATCTCGGAGGTCAGGCGGTAGGTCGCGCCTGCCTCCAACTTCCGGCCGGGGCGGGTTTCGGTGTAGACGCTGCCGTCCGCGAACGTATAGGTCACATGCACCTCCGTCGCGCTGCAATCCACCGGATAGACCACCGCCGCGGCGAACACCCGCGTATCGCCGCCGGACGCAGGCAGCGCGACGCCCTCCGCGCCGAACGACAGCGTAACGGCATATTCCCCGCCGGTCGCGGCACCGAATCCGCCGCCGTCGAACGTGCGCGTGCCGCAGAGCGCGATCGTCCGGTCGGCGGTCGCCAGCGAGACCGAAACCAGCCGTGCGTCCACCTCCTGCGACCACGGATCGAACCAGATGTAGGAGGTAGCGTGCGACAGCGTGAAATGTCCGCCCGCATCGGTAGTCGCATAACCGAAATCGCCGTTGGCGCCCAGCTGCAATTCACCGGCCGCCGCCTGATTCTGGCGGGAAGGGACGACGGCCCGCGCCCCCTCGCCCGTCATATTGTAGTAGACTTCGTAGGGAGCTTCGCCCGTCAGTTCGGAAAATCCGAAGCTCGCCGCAGCGCCTGCGGTTCCCGCTTCGGAGCTCTGCACGCCGTTGACCCATATCCGGTCGTCGGCGCTCCACAGAAACGGAATCGCCGCGCCGTCGACGGCGCCCGCCGACGTTCGCGTGGAAGAACCGGACACACCGGTCAATTCGACAGCGCGGCCGCCCCGAACCGCCCCTGCTTCCTCTTCGAACTCCGAGGAACAGGCCGCCAGCAGCAATCCGCACAAAAAAGGTAAATAACGTTTCATATCGTATGCGTTTGAAATACGGGGGAACGCCGGAGCCCGATTTCCGGCTCCGACGTCTCTCCCGCAGAGAGTTGACTTCCGCCGGATCTATTTCCACGTGCCGGTCGGTTCCACGTCGTAGACGAACGTAAAGTTATAGGGAGCCATGGTCAGCTGCACCCAGCCCGAATTCACATAGCCGCCGCCCGTACTCAGCGACGGGTCGTCGCTCTCGGGCAGATGGATGACGCGGGTCTCCGCCTTGCTGCCGGCGACGATCTCGTACGATCCGCCGAACGGTCCGGAACCATAAGACTCCTCCAGCGTCGGCGGAGTGGCCGCACGGCAGATGATCTCGCCCAGCAGCGGGCAACCGCCCTGACCCGTTCCCGTCCAGTCGTATCCGGTAAAACTGTAAGTTCCGATCTCCTTCATGCCGCGGCCGAACGAAACGCTCCGCAGATTGTAACAATCGGCAAAGGCATTCTGTCCGATGGATTCCGTCGCATCAGGGAAGATCAGCGCCGTCAGCGCCGAACACCCACTGAACGCTGCGGAACCGATCGTTTTCAGTTTGGTGCCGAAGGAGACCTTCGCCAGCGACTTGCAACCGTTGAAGGCGTTCGAGCCGATCGTCGTGACCTCGGCGGGCAGCACGACCTGCGTCAGCGGACAGCCCTGGAACATCGCGTCAGTGATCTTCGGCACATATTCGTCGAACGTGACGCTCGCGAGCGAAGCGCACGACGCATAGGTATTGACGTCGTAGGTGACAGCCGCCGAAACGTGCGCCCTGATCAGACCCGATCCGCTGAAAACATGCTTCGCCACAGCGGTAATATTCTTCGGCAGCACGATGTCCGACAGATTTTTGTTGTCCTTGAATACGGCGGGAAAAGTCGCGCTCTCGTAGACGGCTTCGCTCAGATCGACGGTCGCCGCGGCGGACAGTCCCTTAACGGCGGCGGCCACCGCACTCAGCTGCGACGCGCTCATCGCCGTATTGTCCCCTGCCGTCTTGACGAAGAGCGTCGAGAAGGATGCCGGAAGTTCCGCAGACCACTTGTCGCCGGCCGAAACACGGTAGTAGACGCCTTCGCTCAGGTAGTCGTCGCCCAATGCGGCGAACGTATAACCGCTGCACGCCGCAGTCCACGCCGAATAGGCGTCGACCGACGGGACGTGGACGGTCCTGGCACCCTGAACCGAAGCGCCCGCCCCCGCAAAACTGTCGGCCGCAACCGTCGGAGCCGTCGTCGGCTCGCAGTAGATGTCGGCCAAAAGCACGGCATTCTCGAAAGCCTTGCTGCCGATCGAAGCGAGCGCGTCGCCCGAAACGGTCAGCGTGTTGAGCTTCGACCAACCGGCGAACGCACCGGCCCCGATCGCCTCGACCGTCTTGGGAATCGTCAGCCGTTCGATGACGTCGTTCCCTGCGAATGCTCCGTCGCTGACGGCCGTAATGCCGGCTCCGAACTTGACGGACGCGAGGGTCGGATTACCCGCAAAGACCTCGCTGCCGAGCTCCGTCACATTGTCGGGCAGCACCAGCGCCGTCAGGCCGCAGTCGGCGAACGCCCTGTCGCCTACGGTCGTCACGCTGCTGCCCAGTGAAAGGTCGGCGAGCTTCGAACAACCCTCGAACGCACCCGCATCGACGGCGGTCACCGAAGCGGGAACCGTCAGCGACGTCAGCGACGTGCACCCCTTGAAGCTCTCGGCGGGAACGGTGCCGATCGAACCGAGTTCGACCTCAGCCAGCGCCGGACAGTCGCGGAACGCCTTCGCACCGAGCGTCGCACCTCCGAGCGACGCCTCGGTCAATCCGCTGGCGGCGAAAGCTTCGTCGCCGATGCTCTTCACATTACCCAGCGCGATCTCCGACAGCGCCGCACAACCTCTGAATGCCTTGTCGGCGATCGATGCGACGGACGAAGGCAGCGTGACCTCCGCCAGAGCGGAACACCCTTCGAACGTACTCGGCCCGACTGCGGCGACGCCCGACGGAACGACCGCCCTGGTCAGCGCCGTACACCCTTTGAAAGCCCCGTCGGCGATCGACGTCGTATTTTCGAAGAGACGGATTCCGCCCAGCTTCTCATTACCGGCCAGCAAGGCAGGGAATTCGGCGGAAACATAGTCGGCCGTGCTGAAATCGAGCGTCGCGGGCACCGACTGCGCCGCGAGTCTGGCGACGACGGACTGCAACGCCTCGGCCGAGATCGTCTGCTCGCCCACGGTGCGGACATAGAGCGCCGAGAAGGTGTCGGGCATCGTCGTCGTCCACTTCTCCTCGCGCGAAACGCGGTACCAGACACCGTCGGTCAGCTCCTGATCGCTGATGTCTTCGAGGATGTATCCCTGACCGATCACGGACGCCCACTCTTTCTCATAAGCCTCGTAGGAGGCCGCCGGAACATAGAGGTATTTCTTTCCCTCGACATTTTTGCCGATGCCGTCGAACGGCGTCTGACCCAGCTCCGGCGGCGTCTGCGCACGGCAGGTGATGCTCTTCACGTTTCCGCTCTCATCGGAATAGCCGTAAAAAGCATTCCGTCCGACTTCGGTCACCTTCTCGCCCAGAACGATCGTCGTACAGCCGCAATCCCGGAACGAATAATCGGTAACGACCGGAATATCGATCGTCACATCGGCCAGCGAATGACATTCATCGAACGAGTTGGTGCCGATCGTCTCCAACGTCTCCGGAAAGGAGATGCTCCGCAATGCGTTGTTTTTGTAGAATCCCATATTGCCGATCGTCTTCAAGGCCGAGGGAAGCTCGACCGTTTCGAGTACGCTGCAATAGGCGAACGTCTCATTGGGGATAGCGGTCACTCCGTCGGGAATACGGACGGATTTGAGCGCCGAGCAATTCATGAAAGCCTGCGAACCGAGCGTGGTCAGCCCTTCGGGCAGTTCGATGCTCTCCAATGCCGAACATTTGTTGAAAGCCCCCGAATCGATCGTCTTCACTCCGGCGGGAATCGTCACGCTCTTCAAACCCGTACATCCGGCGAAGAGGCTGCGCGAAAGCGTCGTGATCTTTTCGGGCACGACGACGTCGGCCAGCGCCTTGCAGTCATAGAACGCATACTCGCCGATCGAAGTCAGCGTGGAAGGCAACCGGACGGACACAAGTTTCGAGCAGCCCGAGAACGCCCGCGCCGCGATCTCGGTCAACCCGTCGGGCAATGCGACCGTCTCCAATCCCGTACAACCGTAGAACGCTGTCGCATAGGTGCCCGTCGAGGGCATCGTCAGGATATTGCAGGGCAGCGAAATCTCCCGCAGCGTCGTCTTGCGCGAGAAGACCGTCGGGAACTCCGCGGCTTCATAGGTCGCCTCGGCGAAATCGAGCACCGCGCCCGCCTTCAACCGCGAAGCGATCGCCGAGAGGTCGGCGGCGGCGAGTTTCCCTTCGCCCAGCGTCACCGCTTTGAGATAGGTGACCGATTCGGGAATCTCCTCCGCAACACCGTTTTCGGTCAGGTAGAAGACGCCGTCGCGCTTGCAGTCGGCGGCAGCGATCGTAGCCGATATGCGCAGCGTACCGCCCGGCGTGAGTCGCCGGCCGGCACGGCTCTGCATGTAGACCGAACCGTCGGCGAAGGTGTAGACGACCGAGACTGTCGCCTCCGACAGATCGGCCGGATAGAGCACCATGGCGGCGAATACCTCGGTGTCGCTGTGCTGCGTCGGCAGTGCGACGCCTTCCTCGCCGAAATTCAGCGTGACGGACGACGAACCCTCGCACGCACCGAGCGCACCCTCCGCGAAGACTGCCTCGCCGGCGATGGCATGGCCGCCCGACACGCTCAGCGAAATCGATTCGAGCCTGGCCGTCACGTCGGCCGAACTTACGTCGAACCAGACGTAGGAGGTCGCGTGGTTCAGCACGAACGTACGGTTGGCATCGGCCGTCGCATAGCCGAAATCGCCGTTGCGCCCCAGATCGGGACGACCTGCCTCCGTCTGTGTCTGTTCGGCGGGGATCGACGCCGTGCGGGCGGCGGAACCCGTCATGTTGTAGATCACGTCGTAGGAATCGGCTTCGGCGACGGATTCGAAAACGAAGGCGCCCTTTTCGCCGGAGGATTCGAGCGGCTCGCTCTTGACGTCGCCGACCCAGATGCAGTCGCCGGCGCTCCACCGGAACGGCACGACTCCCTCGGATGCCTCGCCGAATCCGGTACGGGTAACCTCTCCCGAAAGACCGGTCAAAACGACTTTTCCGCTCTCGACGGGACGGGCGGGTTCGACATCGGCATCCCGCGTACATCCCGCGAGGGCCAGCATCGAACCGCAGACAAGATATAAGTACTTTTTCATCGGATTTCTCATTTATCGGTTAGTTCCACTCCTCCCAGTCGCTCGAACCGGCGTTGTTGTCGTCGAACACCGGAAGATTGACTTCGACCGCAGCGACAACCGTCGCCGTAGCGCCCACGGCGACGACCGTCACCTTGCCGCTCTTTTCGGCATAGATATTCCCTTCGACGGGAGCCGTGATCGACAGCACGTCGCCGTCGAGCGAAGCGCGCCACCCGTCGGGCTTCGAAATCGAATAGCTCTCGACGCCCTTCTGCGTGACGGCCAGTTTTTCGGTCTGTCCGTATTTGAGCGTCAGTGTCGTGCGCTCGATGACGAAGTTCACCTCTCTGGCTTTGGGCAGCCGGATCGTCTCGCCTCCCGCAAGGATGAAAATCACCTCGTCGTCGGTCTGCCGGACATCCTCGAAGAACGAATCGCCGTCTTCGCCGACCGCCTTGACCGGTTGGCCGTCGGCACCTTTGACCGGCTCGCCGTCGATCGTCCAATAGCCCTCCTCGTCGACCGAAGGGGTTTTGCCGTCCTGCCCCGCCACCGGAATCTTGCCGCCGGCATCGTCCAGCAGCCACTCGTCGGCGCCGCCCAGCGTCCAGTAGTAGACACCCTCGAACTTGGCGATACCCAGCACAGGAGCGTCGGCGCCTTTCTCGCCGTCGCGGATCGTGATGGTCTTGCCGTCGTTGAACGTAATCGACCAACCGTCGTCCGACTCCGTATAATTCGTAATGAACTTGTTGCCGTTCAGGGCGTCGACGAGCGCCTTCAACGAATTCACCTGCTCCTTCATCGAGGCGATCTCCTGTCTGATGTCCGCGATCTCCTGACGGAGTCCGGAGTCGTCGTACTCGTCCGAACAGCTCCATGCTGCCGCTGCACAACATGCCGCGAACGCCAATAGCGTAAAGATTTTCTTCATAATACAAGATTTATTTGGTTTGGAATTTCGATGCGCCGAAAAACGGCCGCGTCGGACAGGAGCGATCCGCAGACACACGATGCAGGGAACGACGGCCATGCCGCGCTCCTCGCACTCCCGATTACCGATCCGTATGACATAACTACGCCGTTTGATTCCGTTTGCGGACTTACACGACGCAAGGGGAAGGGTGAAGAAATCGACAGAAAAATAGCACGCAGAAAACTATCTCGTGTGATTCCGACCCGAAACCCGCGGGTGTAAATCGTTCATCGAGGCAGGTCTTCTGACTTATCCCGTCGACCGCGCCTTCCCGGTATTTCACCAGTGGCAAAGAATGCGATAGACTTCGCTCCCGAAAGGGAGGGGACTTACAGCAGCAGGTACTGTCGCGGATTCTCACCGCGTTCCCTATTAATTCCGACAGGAGAAGACTCCCGTTGCGGAAACCTTGACGCGGCAAAGGGATGAAAAAACGATCGGAATTCGCAAATTCCGTTTCACTTTTATTTCATTTCCGCCGTTTTCATGCGGATTCGTCGCCGCAGGGCCGGCGAACGCCGCTGCGCCGGCCGGCCTATGCCCGCCCCGCATGCGCAGCGGCTTCATTTTCCGGCAAAATAGTTGTATCTTTGTCGTAAATGCTCCCCGAATTCCTGACATACCTCGAAGCCGAACGCCGTTACTCCCCGCTCACTATCCGCAACTACCGCCGCGACATCGAACGGTTTCTGGCGTGGCTGGGAGTCGACGAGGCGTCGTTCGACCCTTCGCAGCTGCGCACCGAGGACATTCGTGAATGGATTCTCTACCGCACCGAAAAATCGCACATCGGCCCGGCGTCGATGAACCGCGAGGTGTCGTCGCTTCGGGCATTGTGGCATTACCTGCGCCGGCAGGGAATCGTCACGCAGGATATCTTCCGGAGCGTCCGTTCGCTGCGTACGCCGCGCCGTCTGCCCGTCTTCGTCCCCGAAAGCCGCATGGCCTACGTGATCGCCGACATCAACGGACGCGCCGGCAGCGAAGATTTCGTCACCGTGCGCGACGCGCTGACCGTGGCCATGTTCTACGGCTGCGGAATCCGCCTCGCGGAACTGATCGCCCTCAACCGCAACGACTTCTCGGACGACTACCGGCAGGTGCGCATCCGCGGCAAGGGAGACAAGGAGCGCATCGTCCCGCTGGTCGATCCTCTGCGGCGCATTCTGGTCCATTACCTCCAACTGATCGAGCGGCAAAACATTTGCAATTCTCAGGAAAAAGCACTAATTTTAACACTGAAAGGAGCGCGCATTTCACGGAGCGTCGTGCGTCGCATCGTGGAACAGGCGTTGAACAAGGAGGGCGTACAGGGAAAAAAGAGCCCCCACGTACTGCGGCACACCTTTGCGACGCATCTGCTGAACCACGGCGCGGACATGCGCGAAATACAGGAGCTGTTGGGACACTCCTCGTTGCAGGCCACGCAGGTCTACACCCACAACAGCATCACCCGTTTGCAGGAGATCTACGTCAAGGCGCACCCCCGCGAGCGGAGAAAGGAAGAGATTGAAACCCCGTGCGACGCTGCCACAGAGGACACGCAAGCACGGTAACCGATTGTCAAACTATAAAGGACAAGGCTATGAACGTACAGATTCAGTCAGTGAAATTCGACGCAGACAAGAAGTTGATCGAATTCGTGGAGAACAAGATGTCGAAGTTGGAACGTTTCGCCGACCGCGCCACGGGCGCCGAGGTGATTCTCAAACTGGATAAGGATTTCGAAAAAGGAAACAAGGTAGCGACCATCACGCTGCACATGCCCGGCGAGGATATGGTGGCCGAACACCGCGCCCGCGCCTTCGAGGAGGCGATCGACGAGGCGATCGACGCACTGAAACGCCAGATCGAGAAATTCAAGGAGAAGGTGAAATAGCCGCACGGCGGCACGCTTGCGACGGGAGGAATCTTCGACGAGGATTCCTCCCGTTCGCATTTCCCGAATCCGCACCGGCGGCTTCCGCAGCGATACCTTTATTATATGAAGTTCCTGCCGCCTGCGAAAAGACCGATACCATGCCGGTCGGAGGGGGGGGGCAATCCATCCGCAACTTTTTTCCGGCAAAACGTACAACCTGCCGATTTTTTATTTATATTTGCCTCGAAGACATTTTTGAAGAGAAGCATGTTCAGCAACCGCACGGCTCAGAATTGGTGGTGGCGCTCATTGGTTTTAAGTAAACAATGACGCTGGCACTGCCGTGGATGGAACATACCGATCGCAAGAGTTAGGAATCCGTTGTTTACTTGACAAGTAACGACGGATTTCTTTTTTGCCCCGCGCCGACCGCAAACCCGTAAAAACAATCAAATACCTTATCAGTCATGAAAACGAAAAAAATCCTGCTGCCCGATCAGATGATCCCCGCCCAATGGTACAACATCGTGGCCGACATGCCGCAGAAACCGCTGCCGCCGCTCGATCCCCGCACCCGCCGTCCCGTGACGGCCGAACAGATGAACTGCATCTTCGCCGAAGAACTCGTACGGCAGGAGTTCTCGACCGAACGCTTCATCGACATCCCCGACGAGGTGCGCGACCTCTACCGCATCTGGCGCTGTACGCCGCTCGTGCGGGCCTATGCGCTGGAACGGGCGCTCGACACGCCGGCGAAGATCTATTTCAAGAACGAAAGCGTCTCGCCCGCCGGCTCGCACAAGCCCAACACGGCCCTGCCGCAGGCCTACTACAACGCCAAACAGGGCATCAAGCACCTGACGACCGAAACGGGCGGCGGACAATGGGGTTCGGCCATCGCGCTGGCCAGCCAGTACTTCGGCCTCGACCTGAAAGTCTTCATGGTCAAGGTCAGCTACGAGCAGAAACCTTACCGCAAGCTGCTGATGAACACGTGGGGAGCCGAGGTGATCCCCTCGCCCAGCACGCTGACCGACGCGGGAGGCCGCGCTCTGGCCGACGATCCCGACTGCTCGGGCAACCTCGGGCTGGCGATCTCCGAGGCGGTCGAGACAGCCGTACAGCACCCCGACGACACGCGCTACTGCCTGGGCAGCGTACTGAACCACGTGCTGCTGCACCAGACCGTCATCGGCGAGGAGGCGCTCATGCAGATGGAGATGGCGGGCGACGAACCCGACGTGGTGATCGGCTGCTTCGGCGGCGGTTCGAACTTCGCAGGCATCGGCTTCCCGTTCCTGCGCCGCAACCTCCGCGAAGGAGCCCGCACGCGCATCGTGGCCGTCGAACCCGCCTCGTGCCCCAAACTCACGCGCGGCACGTTCCAGTACGACTTCGGCGACGTGGCGGGCATGACTCCCATGCTGCCCATGTATACGCTGGGACACAACTTCCAGCCGGCAGATATCCACGCCGGAGGATTGCGCTACCACGGTGCCGGCAGCATCGTAAGCCAACTGCTCCGCGACGGGCTGATCGAGGCGCAGGCCGTTCCGCAGCTCGAAACCTTCCGTGCGGGGCTGCTCTTCGCCCGCACCGAGGGTATCGTACCGGCTCCCGAATCGACCCACGCCATCGCCGCCGCCGTCCGCGAAGCGCTGCGCGCCAAGGAGGAGGGAGCGTCGAAGACGATTCTCTTCAACCTGTCGGGCCACGGCATGATCGATCTCTACGCCTACGAACAGTACTTCGCGGACAAGTTGCAGGACTACACCGTAACCGACGCCGAACTGCGACGCACGATCGACCAGCTCGACCGGATCATCAAATAACGCCCTGCGCCTCCTTCTCTCCGATTTCCGCCGGCCGACCGGCCGGTTCGAGTTCCCTCCGGCGGAGGGAACTCTTTTTTCGCCGGGACACCGTCAGGAAGGCCGCAGGGATTTTCGCCGCCTTCGTAAAAAAACTCCGAAAAAATTTGCATCTTCCGGACTTTTTCGTACTTTTGTTCCATACAGACGATTGAAGACATGCAGTCATTCGGTTTTGCATACAACTTTTTCAGCTTTTTCTATTTTAGCAGATAGAGAACGGGGTTGTATGGTCTGAATCGATTACGAAATGAATAACGTATGAATCCCGTTCCGCCGCGAACGGGATTTTTTATTGACACTACGGATGAAACAGGTTACCATTCAGGGCGAGCCGGGGTGTTTCCACGAAGAGGCCGCACGGCGCTATTTCGGCGACGAGCCGATCGAGATCGTCCCCTGCCGGACGTTCGAGGCGCAGTTCGAACGGATGCGGCACGAAGGATCGCTGCTGGGCATCGTCGCCATCGAAAATACCATCGCCGGCAGTCTGTTGCAGAATCACGAATTGTTGCGCCGCAGCGAATCGCAGATCATCGGCGAATGCAAACTGCGCATCTCGCACGTGCTGGCGGCCCTTCCCGGCCAACGGCTCGACGAGCTGAGCGAAGTCAACTCCCACCCGATCGCCCTGATGCAGTGCGGCGAATTCCTCAAAGCCCACCCGCAGCTCAAAGCCGTCGAGCGGGACGACACGGCGGGCAGCGCCGCCGAGATCGCCGAACGCCGTCTCACGGGACACGCCGCCATCTGCGGCCGGCTGGCGGCCGAACGCTACGGATTGGAGATTCTCGAAGAGGGTATCGAGACCAACAAACGCAACTTCACGCGCTTCCTGCTGCTGGCCGACCGCTACCACGCCGACCGCCACACGGGTTCCGCCCGCGCCGACAAGGCATCGCTCGTATTCAGCCTGCCGCATACCCAGGGAAGCCTCTCCAAAGTACTGACCATCCTTTCGTTCTACGACATCAACCTCACCAAAATCCAGTCGATGCCCATTATCGGCTGCGAATGGGAGTACCGCTTCTACGTGGACGTATCCTTTGCGGACTACACCCGTTACCGGCAGTCGATCGACGCGATCACCCCGTTGACCAAAGATTTCAAAATTCTGGGCGAATACGCCGCATTCAACGAATAAATACCCCGATAAGATTATGGAAATGAACGATCTGCAACCCATCATACTTCCCGGCATCCCGGCCAGGCGGCCGCTCGTAATCGCCGGCCCGTGCAGTGCCGAAACCGAAGAGCAGGTGCTCGCGGCCGCCCGCGCGCTCGCCGCGCAGGAGGTGAAGATCTTCCGCGCCGGCATCTGGAAACCCCGCACCAAGCCCGGCGGATTCGAGGGCGTGGGGGTCGAAGGACTGCGCTGGCTGCAACGTGTCAAGGCCGAAACCGGCATGTACGTCTCGACCGAAGTGGCCACCGAGCGCCACGTCTTCGAAGCGCTCAAAGCGGGGGTCGACCTGCTGTGGATCGGCGCCCGCACCTCGGCCAATCCTTTCGCCATGCAAGAACTGGCAGGAGCGTTGCGCGGCGTGGACATTCCGGTGCTGGTCAAGAATCCGGTCAATCCCGATCTCGAACTCTGGATCGGCGCCATCGAACGTCTCTACAACGCCGGCCTACGGCGGCTGGGAGCCATCCACCGCGGATTCAGCAGCTACGACCGCACGATCTACCGCAACCAGCCCCAGTGGCACATCCCGATCGAACTGCGCCGCCGGCTGCCGCAACTGCCGCTGCTGTGCGATCCGAGCCACATCGGCGGTAAACGCGAACTGATAGCGCCGCTTTCGCAGGAGGCCATGGACCTGGGCTTCGACGGGCTGATCGTCGAATCGCACTGCACCCCCGACGAGGCGTGGAGCGACAAACAACAGCAGGTGACCCCCGACGTGCTCTGCTTCATGCTGCATACGCTCGTCGTGCGCGAAACGACCCAGACCACCGAACCGCTGGCCGAACTGCGGCAGCAGATCGACCGGCTCGACGACGAACTGCTGGCACTCATGGCCAAGCGCATGCGCATCTCGCGCGAGATCGGGCAGTACAAGAAAGAGCACAGTATGCCGATCCTGCAAGCCAAGCGTTACGACGAAATCCTCAACAAACGCGGCGCGCAGGCCGTCGAGCTGGGTATCAACCCCGAATTCGTCAAGACCCTGCTGCAAGCCATCCACGAAGAGTCCGTCCACGAACAGGTCAAGGTCATCAACGGCTGACCCGCTCCCCGACCGGCGGAAACCCCTCTGCAGCAGAGGATGTTCCCACGCAAAAACAGCCGGTCGGCAAACGGGGCGGAGCCGGATTCGTTCGGACTATGCCGAGGCGAGAAAACGAAGAATGAAATTCAACCTTATAACCCTAACTTTATGAATGAACCCAAACTCTCCCAACGCCTGCTGTCGCTCGACGCCCTGAGAGGCTTCGACATGCTCTTCATCATGGGCTTCGCAACGCTCGTCGTCAACGTCTGCCATCTCTTTCCGGGCGACGTATCGGCAGCCGTCGCCGAATCGATGAGCCATCCCGCATGGCACGGCTTCTCGCATCACGACACCATCTTCCCGCTCTTCCTCTTCATCGCGGGCATCTCCTATCCCTTTTCGCTCGCGAAGCAGCGATCGCTGGGGGCGACGCAGGGCGACCTCTACCGCAAGATTCTGAAACGGGGCGCACTGCTCATCCTCTTCGGACTGATCTACAACGGTCTCTTCCGGTTGGACTGGCCGATGCGCACGGCCAGCGTACTGGGCCGTATCGGCCTGGCGTGGGCGCTCGCCGCGATGCTGTTCCTCAACTTCCGCACCCGCACCCGCATCGGAATCGTCGGCGCGATCCTCGTCGGCTACTGGGCGCTGCTGGCCTTAGTCCCCGCTCCCGACGCTCCGGCGGGCGCCGACGTCTATTCGATGGAGGGAACGATCGTGGGCTACATCGACCGGCTGCTGCTGCCGGGCAAGCTCCACAACAAGATCTTCGATCCCGAGGGGCTGCTCTCCACGGTGCCGGCCGTCGCCACGGCGATGCTCGGAATGCTCACCGGAGAGTTCGTCCGCCTCTCCGAACAACGCCTCTCCGGCAATCGCAAGGCACTCTACATGGCGCTGGCCGCTGTCGCCTTCACGCTCGTCGGCATATTGTGGGATCTCAGCTTCCCGATCAACAAGAAGCTGTGGACCAGCTCGTTCGTCTGCGTCGTCGCAGGATACTCGCTCGGCATGTTCGCCCTCTTCTACTGGATCATCGACGTCAAGGGATACAAGGGCTGGGTGCTGCCGTTCCAGGTGATCGGGCTCAACTCGATTACGATCTACATGGCGCAGCGCATCGTCGATTTCAAGGGGATCTCCGCTTTCTTTTTCGGCGGTCTGGCCGCGAAGATGCCGGAGGCGCTGGCACCGGTCGTCGCCAGCACGGGCTATCTGCTCGTCAGCTGGCTCTTCCTCTATTTCCTCTATAAAAAGCGGATTTTCCTGAAAGTCTGACCGCTGCCGTGCACAGCGAAAAGAGAGAGCTTGCGGCACTTCGTCGCAGGTTCTCTTTTCGTTTCGAAATGATCCCTCCGGAACGCAAAAACATCGGCCGGACTGATTCAGTCCGGCCGATGCCCCCTTACATAATTATCAACCTATATGCAAACTTGCCGAAGAAAGATTTCGGTTTTTCAACCCAAAACTTTCATGACGAAACAAATATAGAAACTAAAATTCAGATTACAAAATTTTCCACTGTATATTTACAAATAAAAGATTATTTTATCCGATTTCGAGACGAATTACCTTTCGAAACCGCAAATCCGCGCCCTCCGAGCCGAAAAATCGCTGCCGGACTCGGTAACCGGAACGAAATCGTTAACTTTGAACCGCGGCAGCGCCCGACAACGGAACAGGCCGCATACTCCCGATCCGGCCCTAATCGGAACGCTCCGCGCCGCTTGTGCGGAGCGCGCTCTTCGCGATGCCGGAGAGGCCGAAAAACATACATGCAGAATCAGATACCATGCTCGACAAATCGCTCCCTTACAAAAGCATCATCATGCGCATGGAAGCCGCCGTCGCCGAACGACTCGCTCCGCCCGCTCCTGCTGCGGGCTATCGCATCCGCCCCTTCGTGCCGGGCGACGAACGCCACTGGGCTCGCATCGAAACCTCGGTCGGAGAGTTCTCCGAGGAAGCGGCGGCGCGCGCCTATTTCGAGCGCGTCTACCTGCCCGAAGCCGCCTTGCAGTGCCTCTTCGTCGTCACGGAACAGGACGAACCCGTCGCAACGGCGACGACATGGACGGAAGAGGAGGCATCGCTGCGTCAGCTACAACTCCAATGGGTGGCCGTCGAACCCGCCCACCAAGGACGGGGTCTGGGACGTGCGATCGCCACGGCGGCGGTACGACGGGCCGTACGACTCGCCCCCGGCGAAGCGATCCTGCTGCATACGCAGACATGGAGCCACCGGGCGCTGCGGCTCTACCGCAGCCTCGGATTCCGCTTCTGCCGCACGCAGACGATCGTCATGCGGAGCAAGGAGGGGACGGGCATGAAGCGTTACCCCAACGAATTCGAAGAGGCGATGGAGGTATTGCGCCGCACGGTCGCCCCCGCCGAGATCGACGAATGGCGCCGCACGGCGTTCCGGTGATCGGAAGGATCGGCTACTCTTCGGGCGTTTCGATGTAGCTGCTCAGGAAGCGCAGTCCCCCGTGTCCCGGCAACAGCGTGACCTGCCGCGTCGAGGCGGGGATCAGCACGGTCTCACCCTGCCGTACCGCCACACGGTTCCCTTCGGAATCGACCAACTCGCCCGCACCTGCGACGAAGATCAGCACCACGAACGAATCGAGCGCCGAATAGTCGCACAGCACGCTGAACGTGGCGTCGCAGAGGTGCGTGGTGAAATAGGGGCAGGCGACCAGCTCCGTGTCCTTGTTGCGGATCCGCTCGTAGTGCGTGCGGTAGTCGTCCGGCACGGTGTAGTCGATCGCCTCCTTGGCCAGCTCGGTATGGAGTTCGCGCGGCCTGCCGTCGGGCCCCGGCCGGTCGTAGTCGTAGATGCGGTAGGTCAGGTCCGACGTCTGCTGGATCTCGGCGATGAAAGCGCCGGCGCCGATGCTGTGGACACGCCCCGCCGGCAGGAAAAAGACGTCGCCCGCAGCGATGGGATGGTCGCGCAGCAGGTCGCAGATCGTATGGTCGGCTACCGCCGCGGCATAGGTTTCGGCATCCACGCGGCGGTCGAAACCGATACGCAGACTGGCGCCGCCCGTCTCCGAAACGACGTACCACATCTCGGTCTTGCCGTGCATCCGGTGACGCTCCCACGCCAGACGGTCGTCGGGGTGTACCTGAATCGACAGATCCTCGCGGGCGTCGATGAATTTGACCAGCAGCGGAAATTCGTTGCCGAAACGTTCGTAATTGCTCTTTCCCACCAGTTCGGCGCCGTAGCGGTCGATCAGCTCCGGCAGGGAAACACCCTTGCAAGGCCCCTCGGCGACGATCGATTCGTGTCCGGCGACGCCCGACAGCTCCCAGCTCTCGCCGATCGACCGCACAGAGGTCTCAACGCCCTTGTAGGCGGCAATCTTCTCACCGCCCCAGATCATGGGACGCAGGAAAGGTTCGAATTTCAAAGGATACATGATATCTATCGATTTTGTAAGATTCTTTTTTACCGGAACTCCCGAGCACTCAGTCGAAACGGCTCCTGTACCTGTTGGGAGTGCAACCGACCACGTTCTTGAAGAGTCTGGTAAAGTGCGCGGGGTATTTGAATCCCAGTTCGTAGGCCACCTCGGCGATCGAGCGCGCGGGGTCGGCGATGCGCTCCTTGGCCGCATCGATGAGCCGCAGGCGGATGTGCTCCTGCGCCGTCTTTCCCGTCAGGCGTTTGACCAGGTCGCCGAAGTAGTTGGCCGACAGGTGAAGCTCCTGCGCGCAGTACTGCACGGTGGGCAGCCCTTCGGTCTGGGGTTTGTCGGAGAGGAAATAGTCGTCGAGCGTGCGTTCGAAGCGCGCCAGAATATCCTTTCCCGCCACGTCGCTGCGCGTGATGAACTGGCGGTCGTAGAAGCGCACGCAATAGTTGAGGAACATCTCGATGTTGTTCACGACGAGCGTGCGGCTGTGGCGGTCGATGGCGTGCTGCAACTCGTGGCGGATGTTGTGCAGGCAGTCGAGGATCGTGCGCCGCTCCTGCTCCGAGAGGTGGAGCGCTTCGCGCACCTCGTAGGAAAAAAAGGTGTAGTTGCGGATGTTGCGCCCCAGCTGCGTACCGCGCAGCAGGTCGGGGTGGAAGAGAAGCGCCCAGCCTTTGGGCTGGAATTTCACGCCCCGATTGTCGAACCCGACGCACTGCCCCGGGGCGAGGAAGACGAGCGTCCCCTCCTGATAGTCGTAGGTGCGACGGCCGTACTGGATATCGCCGCACTTGACATCTTTGAGAAATACCGTGTAGAACCCCACGCAGAACCGGACGCGCTCACAGAGCGGACACTGCGAAAAGTCGATGACGCTGACGAGCGGGTGCAGCGTCGGATAGTGCACCAGATCGTTATACTGTTCGACACGATCCAGTTTCAATACGTTCTCCATGATCGCGGCATTTTGAGACCTTCGCAAAGTTACGCATTTTTTCGGTTTTTACGCGACAACCGTAATAATGGTAAGACAATCCGTGATCCGTATAACGGACCGGAAGCGCCGATGCGCTATTTTTGCAGTGTCGGAACCGAAGGCGTCGCCGGACTTGCGCCCGAAGACGACGGAACCGATCGAAAAAACGAACTTTTTCGTTAAGCCGAGTGCAATCGAGTTTACTCGAATTGCCGAGGCGGGAAAACGAAAAACGAAATTCAACGATACGATGAAAAGAATCTGGATGACGACATTCCTGTCGCTGACATTGTGCGCAGGCCCCTGCGGAGGGCGGGCCCGCGCGAACGACAACCCGCCGCAGGAGAAGACCGCGAATCCCAAGGTCTACCTGACGCGCACGATCACGCCCGAGGCGCTGGTGCGCATCTACGAAGCGCTCGGCCGCGAAGCCACGGGGCGGGTGGCCGTCAAACTCTCGACGGGCGAACCGGGCGGACACCACTTCCTGCAACCGGCGCTCGTCGCACCGCTGGTACGCAAGGTCGGCGGCACGATCGTCGAGTGCAACACCGCCTACGGCGGCGGACGCGCCCGCACGGCCGACCATCTCAAAGCGGCTGCCGACCACGGCTTCACCGCCATCGCCGCGGTCGACATCATGGACGCCGAGGGCGAAACGGCGCTTCCGGTCGAGGGCGGACGGCACCTCGCGGAGGACTACGTGGGCAAAAACTTTCTGAACTACGATTTCACGATCGTGCTGTCGCACTTCAAGGGGCACGCGATGGGCGGCTTCGGCGGCGCGATCAAGAACATCTCGATCGGCATCGCCTCGTCGGCGGGCAAGGCGTGGATCCACTCGGCCGGCAAGACGAAAAACGCCGCCGAGATGTGGAGCGCCCTGCCCCCGCAGGACGACTTCCTGGAATCGATGGCCGAAGCGGCCAAGGCCGTCGCCGACCATTGCGGAGAGCGGATCCTCTACATCAACGTGATGAACAACCTCTCGGTCGACTGCGACTGCGACGCCCACCCTGCGGCACCCGAAATGGGCGACATCGGCATCCTCGCCTCGACCGACCCCGTGGCGCTGGACAAGGCCTGCGTCGACCTGGTCTACGCATCGGACGATCCCGGCAAAGTCCACCTGATCGAGCGCATCGAGTCGCGCCACGGCACCCACACGCTCGACCACGCGGCCGCGATCGGACTGGGCAACCCCGATTACGAACTGATCGACATCGATAATTAAATCCGCACAGAATGATGAACGACATCGTAAGAGTAGACCACGTCTTCGACTACAACGACTCGCTGGGCTGCGAGACGCTGCATCCGCTCGTCAGCGTCATCGACTTCTCGGAAGTGCGACCCATCCGCTCCTCGCTGCGCTCCTTCGGCGTCTATGCCATCTTCCTCAAAGACGTGAAGTGCGGCGACATGATCTACGGCCGCCAGACCTACGACTATCAGGAAGGAACGCTCGTCTGTCTCGCACCCGGACAGGTCTTCGGCGCGAAGGACGACGGGCAGCTGCGCCAGCCCAAAGGCTGGGCGCTTCTCTTCCACCCCGACCTGCTGCGCGGCACGCAGCTGGGACGCAACATCCGCAACTACACCTTCTTCTCCTACGAGGTGCGCGAAGCGCTCCACCTCTCGGAGCAGGAGCGGCGCACGATCCTCGACTGCCTGCACAACATCCGCCACGAGTTGCAGCACGCCATCGACCGCCAGTTCATCACGCGCAGCGACGTGGCGGGAAAGGATATTCTGGCGCGCTTCGAACGCACGCTCGACGACTATTTCCTCTCCGACAAACCCCAGACCGAAGGGCTGCCCACCGTGCAGTACTGCGCGCAGGAGCTTCACCTGTCGGCCAACTACTTCGGCGACCTGGTCAAACGCCTGACGGGAAAGACGGCGCAGGAGCACATCCGCCTGCGGCTCATCGATGCGGCCAAGGAGCGCATCGCCGACCCCGCGCGCTCGATCGCCGAGGTGGCCTACGAACTGGGATTCAAATACCCCGCACACTTTACCAGACTCTTCAAGAACGTGGTCGGTTGCACTCCCAACAGGTACAGAAACATCAACTGACGCATTGCGCAACTGGCTGTCCGGCCGACTGTTCCGAGCGGTAAAAATGGTAAGAATCTCCGTAATCCGTCTATCGTCCGGCATGATCCGCCGCCCTATCTTTGCAGATGAAACGCTGGTCGGGAGGCACCGACCGGCAGACAAACGACAAGAACCATGAAAACGAAAACGATTCTTCTGACGCTCACCACTCTCTTCGCTGCCGCCGAGAGCGGCGACGCCCAAACGGCGCCGAACGATAAAAAAGTGCTGGTGGCCTACTTTTCCCACAGCGGCAACACGCGCGCCGTGGCCGAACGGATCGCTGCGGCCACGGGTGCCGATCTCTTCGAAATCGTCCCGCAGAAGCCCTACCCCGCGGAGTACCGCGCCGTCGTCGATCAGGCCAGACGCGAGATCGCCGCGGACTACCGTCCGGCGCTGAAAACCGACCTGCCCGACGCCGGGCGATACGACGTGATCTACATCGGTTCGCCCTGCTGGTGGTCGACCGTCGCACCGCCCGTCGCGACCTTCCTCGCAGCGCACGACTTCACGGGCAAGACCCTCATCCCCTTCATGACGCACGAAGGGAGCCGCATGGGCCGCAGCGAAGCCGACATCCGACGGCTCTGCCCCGGCGCGACCGTGCGCAGCGGCGTCCCCGTCCGCGGCAGCGATGCAGCGCAGGCCGACCGCGAAATCCGACAGCTCGTCGAGGCGGCCGGACGCTGAGTGCGGACGGCACGCCGACGGTCGGAACCGCGCGGGCGAATACGAGTCGCAATCCGCCGCGCAGGGCGGCAGACGTTGGAGAGCCCACCGAAACCGACGAAGGCCATTTTTGCGGACGAACACAAAAACACATAAAACGACCGTTGGAAATACAGACAACGCATCGGTCGTCATCCGGATTTTCCTATCTTTGCCCCTGAACGGAAAACAACGAACAACCAAAACCGAATCGAATGCTACGCAAACTCAGAATCGCAGCGGCCGTCGTCTGCTTCGCGCTCGTCACGCTGCTCTTTCTCGACTTCACCGGCACGCTCCACGCGTGGTTCGGCTGGCTGGCGCGCATCCAGTTCCTGCCGGCCCTGCTGGCCGTGAACGTCGGCGTCGTAGCGGCGCTCGTCGTCGCCACGCTGCTTTTCGGCCGCGTCTACTGCTCGGTCGTCTGCCCGCTGGGCGTGATGCAGGACGGCATATCGCACCTCGCCGGCCAACGCACGAAGAACCGCTTCCGCTACTCGCCCGCGAAAACGGCGCTGCGCTACACCGTGCTGGCCCTCTTCATCGCCGCACTCGCGGCAGGCATCGGCTCACTGGTCGCACTGCTGGCCCCGTACAGCGCCTACGGCCGCATCGCGCAGAACCTGCTGGCTCCGCTCTGGGGATGGGGCAACAACCTGCTGGCCTACTTCGCCGAACGCATCGACAGCTACGCCTTCTATCGCACCGACGTCTGGGTGCGCAGTGCGGCGACCTTCGCCGTAGCGGCCGCGACTTTCGCTCTCATCGCCGTGCTGGCCTGGCGCAACGGCCGCACGTGGTGCAACACCGTCTGTCCCGTGGGTACGGTACTGGGCTTCCTCGCGCGCTTCTCGCTGCTGCGCCCCGCGATCGACCCCGAAAAGTGCGTCGGCTGCAACCGCTGCGCACGCAACTGCAAGGCGTCGTGCATCGACGTCGAACACCACCGGATCGATTACAGCCGCTGCGTGGTCTGCATGGACTGCATCGACACCTGTCACAAAAACGCCATCGCCTACGAACTGCGGCCGAAAACCCGCAAGCCGGCGAAGGAAGAGAAGAGAGAGTCGGGAAGAGAGGAGAACCCCGCCGGTCTTTCGCGCCGCAGTTTTCTGTCGCTTACGGGCATATTCGCCGCACACACGGCACTCCGTGCACAGGAGAAGCTCACCGACGGCGGGCTGGCCGTCATCGAACAGAAAAAAATTCCCCGCCGTGCGACGCCGATCGTCCCGGCCGGCGCCGCGAGCCTGCGCAACATGGCGCACCACTGCACCGGCTGCCAGCTCTGCGTGGCCGTCTGTCCCAACGGCGTGCTGCGGCCCTCGGAAAAACTCACGTCCCTGATGCAGCCCGAAATGTCCTACGAACGCGGCTACTGCCGCCCCGAATGCACGAAGTGCTCCGAGGTCTGCCCCGCAGGAGCGATCCTCCCCGTGACGGCGGCCGAGAAGTCGTCCGTGCAGATCGGCCATGCCGTCTGGATACGTGCCAACTGCGTACCCCTGACCGACGGCGTCGACTGCGGCAACTGCGCCCGCCACTGCCCGTCGGAGGCCATCACGATGGTTCCGTCCGACACCGCCGATCCCGACTCGCCGAAGATTCCGGTCGTCAACACCGAGCGCTGCATCGGCTGCGGCGCCTGCGAAAACCTCTGTCCGGCACGCCCGTTCAGCGCGATCTACGTCGAAGGGCACGAACGCCACCGAACCATTTAACCCCCGAAACCCATGGAGACCAACGATAAGAAAGGCATGGCCCGCCGCGAATTCCTCAAACGGCTGGGCGTCGGCACGGCCGCCACGGCCGCCGCACTGACCGGATGCGATTTGCGCCGCAACGCCGCAACGGGCGACCGCACGGCGCAGGGCGAGATTCCGACCGACCGGATGACCTACCGCATCAACCCCAAGACGGGCGAGAAGGTATCGCTGCTGGGCTACGGGTGCATGCGCTGGCCGACCCTCAGCGGCGGCAGCGCACGCGACGGCGCCGACGAGATTGACCAGGAGGAGGTCAACCGGCTGGTCGACTTCGCCATCGCCCACGGCGTGAACTACTTCGACACCTCGCCCGCCTACTGCAAGGGACGCTCGGAGCGCGCCACGGGCATCGCTCTCAAACGCCATCCGCGCGACAGCTACTACATCGCCACCAAGCTCTCGAACTTCGCCCCCTCCACGTGGAGCCGCGAAGCGTCGATGGCCATGTACCGCAACTCGTTCAAGGAGTTGCAGGTCGACCGCATCGACTACCTGCTGCTGCACGGCGTGGGAATGGGCGGCGGAATGAAGGAGTTCGAAGCACGCTACATCGACAACGGCATCCTCGACTTCCTGCTCTCCGAACGCGAGGCGGGACGCATCCGCAATCTCGGATTCTCCTACCATGGCGACATCGCGGTCTTCGACCGCCTGCTCGCGGAGCACGACCGCTACCGGTGGGATTTCGTGCAGATCCAGCTCAACTACGTCGACTGGCGCCACGCCAAGGAGGTCAACACGCGCAACACCGACGCCGAATACCTCTACGGCGAACTGAGCCGCCGCGGCATTCCGGCCGTCATCATGGAACCGCTGCTGGGCGGGCGCCTGTCGAACGTACACGACCACATCGCCGCCAAACTCCGCCAGCGCCGCCCCGAGCAGAGCGTCGCTTCGTGGGCCTTCCGCTTCGCGGGATCGTTTCCCGGCGTGCTGACCGTGCTGAGCGGCATGACCTACATGGAGCACTTGCAGGACAACCTGCGCACCTTCTCGCCGCTCGACGAGCTGACCGATGCCGACCGCGAATTTCTCGAAGAGACGGCGCAGGCGCTGCTGCGCTATCCGACCATTCCGTGCAACGACTGCAAGTACTGCATGCCCTGCCCCTACGGGCTCGACATCCCGGGCATTTTGCTCCACTTCAACAAGTGCATCAACGAAGGACGGATGCCCTCGTCGTCGCGCGACAGCGCCTACCGGCAGGCACGGCGCGCCTTTCTGGTGGGGTACGACCGTTCGGTGCCGCGCCTGCGGCAGGCCGACCATTGCATCGGCTGCAACCAATGCGTGCCGCACTGTCCGCAGAACATCGACATTCCCGCGCAGATGCAGCGAATCGACCGCTTCGTCGAGGACCTCAAACAGAACAGGGAATTCTGACGGCCTATGGAATACCGGACATTGGGACGAACGGGGCTCCGCGTGAGCGCCGTGGCACTCGGCTGCGAGGGCTTCATGCACAAGCGGGCCGAAGAGGTGAAGGCCGATTTCGACTTCGCGATTGGACACGGCATCAACTTCGTCGACATCTACTCGTCGAACCCCGACCTGCGCGCCGACATCGGTGCGGCGCTCGAAGGACGGCGCGGGGAGTTCATCATCCAAGGCCACCTCTGCACCGTATGGGAGAACGACCAATACCTGCGCACGCGCGATCCGCAGAAGAGCGCCGACTCGTTCGAACGACAGCTGCGGCAATTGCGCACCGACTATCTCGACGTGGGGATGATCCACTACGTCGACGCCGAGGCCGACCTGCGCACGGTCTTCGACGGGCCGATCATCCGGCTCGCCCAGCGGCTCAAAGCCGAGGGGCGCATCCGCTCGATCGGTCTGAGCAGCCACAACCCCGCCGTGGCGCGCATGGCCGTCGAAACAGGGCTCGTCGACGTACTGATGTTCTCGATCAATCCGGCCTACGATCTGCAACCCGCAAGCGAGAACGTCGACACGCTGTGGGCCGACGAAAGTTATGCCCGCACGCTGCACAACGTCGATCCCGAACGCGAACGGCTCTACGAACTGTGCGAGCGCACGGGCGTGGGCATCGACGTGATGAAGGTCTACGGCGGCGGCGACCTGCTTAGCGAGGCGAACTCGCCCTTCGGCCGCGCACTGACGCCCGTGCAGTGCATCGAGTATGCGCTCACGCGCCCCGCCGTGGCGGCCGTCATGGTCGGCTGCAAGAGCCGCGCGGAGATCGAAGCGGCGCTGGCGTGGTGCGACGCTCCGGCCGCCGAACGCGACTACACTGCGGTGATGACGGGGCTGGAACGCTTCTCGTGGCGGGGACACTGCATGTACTGCGGCCACTGCGCCCCCTGTTCGGCGGGCATCGACATCGCGGCAGTCAACAAATTCCGCAACCTCGCGCAAGTGCAGGGCGAGATTCCCGAAACGGTGCGCGAACACTACCGCACGCTCGCGCACCACGCCTCGGAGTGCATCGGTTGCGGGCTGTGCGAACCCCGATGCCCGTTCGGCGTAGAGATCGTCGAGGCGATGCGCCGCGCCGCCGAACGGTTCGGATACTGAAACGACAAACCATGAAACGAAACACGACCTTTCTGACCGACGACCAGCGGCTGCAACTCATCGACCTGCTGCATGTCGAAGCGTGCTCGTGCGTAATCCGCAACGGCGATGTGACCCGCATCTTCCGCGAACGGGGCGTGAAAGACCTCTACCGCCTGCTCGAAGAGGAGCCCGAACTGCTGGACGGCGCCTTCGTCGCCGACAAGGTGGTGGGTAAAGGCGCGGCGGCGCTGATGATTCTGGGCGGCGTCGGCGAACTCCACGCCGACGTCATCAGCCGGCCGGCGCGGCGGCTGCTCGCCGCATCGCCCGTACACGTGAGCTACACGCTCGAAGTACCCTATATCGTCAACCGGACACGAACGGGGCAATGCCCCGTGGAGACGCTCTGCCGCGACTGCGCCACCGCTGCCGAAGCGCTGCCGCTGATCCGCAACTTTATCGAAGGACAAAAATGAAAGCCTTTTTCCACTCTATACTGACAGCCGCGCTGCTGTTCGCAGTTCCGGCCGCCGTCGCCGACGAGTTGCCCGACAGCGTGCGGCAGCGCCCCGTCTACCCGATCGAGGAGGTCGTCGTCACGGGCACGCGCAACGAAACCGACGTCCGCCTCCTTCCGATGACCGTCTCGGTGGTCGACCGCGCCGCGATCGAACGCAGCGGCCGGCAATCGCTGCTGCCCATACTCACCGAACAGGTGCCGGGGCTCTTCGCCACCGCGCGCGGGATCATGGGCTACGGAGTCTCGACCGGAGCGGCGGGCGGCATGTCGCTGCGCGGCATCGGCGGCGCACCGCAGGCGGGGCTGCCGACCACGGGCCTGCTGGTACTCATCGACGGCCATCCGCAGTATATGGGGCTCATGGGACATCCGATCGCCGACGCCTACCAGTCGATGCTGGCCGAGCGCGTCGAAGTCGTACGCGGCCCCGCCTCGGTACTCTACGGTTCCAACGCCATGGGCGGCGTCATCAACATCGTCACGCGCAAGCAGCGCGAGGAGGGCATCCGCACCGACCTGCAAGCCGCCTACGGCTCCTACAACACGTTGCAGACCGAGCTGTCGAACCGTATCCGCAAGGGACGCTTCACGAGCGTCGTCACCGGCTCCTACAACCGCACCGACGGCCACCGCGCCGACATGGGCTTCGAACAGTACGGCGGCTACGCCAAGCTGGGATACGAGCTTTCGAGAGCATGGACGCTGTCGGGCGACGTGAACCTGACACACTTCAACGCATCAAATCCGGGCGAGGTGACGGCGCCGCTCATCGACAACGACTCGCGCATCACGCGCGGACGGGCCTCCGCCGCCCTGGCCAACCGCTACGACCGCACGTCGGGCGCCCTGAGCCTCTTCTACAACTGGGGGCGGCACAAGATCGACGACGGCTATGCCGCGGGCAGCGAACCGCTCGACTACCGGTTCAACTCGCGCGACCGGATGCTGGGGGTGTCGTGGTACCAGAGTGCGCAGCTCTTCGCGGGCAACCGGCTGACGGTAGGCTTCGACTACTTCCACTTCGGCGGCGAATCGTGGAACCGGTTTCTCGACGGACACGAAGAGCCGCAGGTCGACAAGACGCAGGACGAGGTGGCCGGTTACGTCGACTTCCGACAGTCGCTCGGCACATGGCTGACGCTCGATGCGGGCCTCCGCGTCGACCGCCACTCCCATGTGGGCACCGAGTGGGTGCCGCAGGCGGGTGTCTCGTTCCACCTGCCGCGCAGCGCCGAGATCAAGCTCTCGGCCGGCAAAGGATTCCGCTACCCCACCATCCGCGAACTCTACATGTTCCGCCCCGCGAACCCCGACCTGCGTCCCGAGCGGCTGTGGAGCTACGAACTGTCGCTCTCGCAGCGGCTATGGGAGGGACGGCTCTCCTACGGCGTCAATCTCTTCTATATCGACGGCGAAAACCTGATCCTGCGTATGCCCGTCGACGGGCGGCAGATGAACGTCAACACCGGCCGGATCGAGAATGCGGGCGTCGAAGCCGAAATCGCATACCGCATCTCGGCGGCATGGAGCGTCGACGCCAATTACAGTTTCCTGCACATGGAACATCCCGTGCTGGCCGCTCCCGAACACAAACTCCACGTCGGAGCCTCCTTCACGCAGGGCCGCTGGTCGGTCTCGACGGGCCTGCAATACGTGGAGGGTCTCTACACTTCGATCGTCGTCGGAGGGACGGGCAGCGACGCACAGGAAAATTTCATCCTGTGGAACCTGCGCGCAGGTTTCCGGATCTCGCACAAATTGCGTATCTTCGTCGACGGAGAGAACCTGCTGGCGCAGCGTTATGAGATCAACGCCGGATTCCCCATGCCGCGTGCAACCGTGCTGGGCGGTCTGGACATGCACTTTTAACGAATTACTCGAAATACCGGAACTTTCATTCAACCATTCATAAAAAAGTGATATGCAAACGACTTCCGTAAAACTCTATTCGCTGGAATACAGCGAAGCGAAAACCTATCTGGCGGCCGCCATCTTCCTCGCGGGCAACATCGTCCTGCCGCAGCTCTTCCACACGATCCGTCTGGGCGGGCCGACATGGCTGCCGATCTACTTCTTCACGCTCGTGGGCGCCTACAAGTACGGCTGGCGCGCGGGGCTGCTCACGGCACTTGCGTCGCCCGTAGCCAACGCACTGCTCTTCGGGATGCCCGCCGCGGCGGCACTGCCCGCGATCGTACTCAAATCGGTGCTGCTGGCCGGCGCCGCAGGCTATGCCGCCGCACGCTTCCGCCGTGCGTCACTCGCACTGCTGGCAGCCGTCGTACTCTTCTACCAGGCGGCCGGCACATTGGGCGAATGGGCCCTCACGGGTTCGTTCCACGCCGCCGTGCAGGACTTCCGCATCGGCCTGCCAGGCATGTTGCTGCAAATCTTCGGCGGCTGGGCATTCATCAATTTCATAATCCGCAAGTAAGACGATGCGCAAACTGGGATTCGGCTGTATGCGGCTGCCGCTCGCAGAGGCCGGCAACTTCAAGGCCGTGGACATCGCCGAGGTCGAACGCATGGTCGACACCTTCCTCGAACGGGGCTTCACCTACTTCGACACGGCCTACATGTACCACGATTTCCACAGCGAGTGCGTCGTGCGCGAGGCGCTCGTCGAGCGTCATCCCCGCAACAGCTTCACACTGGCCACCAAGCTCCCGACGATGTTCCTCAAATCCGAAGGGGATCAGGAGCGGATCTTCGCCGAACAGCTCTCGAAATGCGGCGTCGACTACTTCGACTACTACCTGCTGCACAATCTCAACACCGCGAACTACCGCACCGTCGAGCGCTTCGACAGCTTCGCCTTCGCCGCCCGCATGAAAGCCGAGGGGCGTATCCGCCACGTCGGATTCTCGTTCCACGACAGCGCGGAGCTGCTCGACGAGATCCTCGCGGCGCACCCCGAAACGGAGTTCGTGCAGTTGCAGATCAACTACCTCGACTGGGACAATCCCAGCATCCAGTCGCACCGCTGCTACGACGTGGCGCGCCGTCACGGCAAGCCGATCGTGGTGATGGAACCGGTCAAGGGAGGTTCGCTGGCGACGGTTCCGCCCGCCGCCGAACGACTCTTCCGCGCCGTGCATCCCGACCTCTCGCCCGCCTCGTGGGCGATCCGCTATGCCGCGAGTCTGGACGGCGTAATAACCGTTCTCAGCGGCATGTCGTCGATGGCGCAGCTGCTCGACAACACGGACTACATGCACGACTTCCGACCGCTCGACGACGCGCCGAACGCGCCACGGTGGCCGAAGCCGTCAAAATCATCAACGATGCGATCGCCATCCCCTGCACGGCGTGCCGCTACTGCGTAGAGGGGTGTCCGAAGCATATCGCCATTCCCGACTACTTCGCGCTCTACAACGCCGACCGCCAGTCGGTGAACCACCTCTTTTCGATCCAGCAGACCTACTACGACAACCTGGCCCAGACGCACGGACGCGCCTCGGAATGCATCGGCTGCCGCAAATGCGAACGCAGCTGCCCGCAACACCTGCCGATCGTCGACGATCTGAAACGGGTCGCAGCGACGTTCGAAACGGCCGGATAACCGGATAAAAACTGACGAATATGGCAAAAATCCTCTTTCTCGGAAACTTGGGCGTCGTGGAGATCGTCCTCATCGCACTGATCGTACTGCTGCTCTTCGGAGGCCGCAAGATTCCCGAACTGATGAAGGGCATCGGCCGGGGCATCCGCTCGTTCAAGGAGGGTGCCCGAGGCGACGGCGAGGAACCGAAGCAGAAGGAGTGACCGCACATCGGCGGAATCGGCACCGGCGGAAGAACGTTCCGCCGGTCGTTTCGTACGCCGCACACGAAGATGCGTCCCGGCCGGTTGCACGGGAACGGTCTGGTATCTATCCGTCAGTAGATCAACGGCGCCGCCGACCGATGGATTCCGGCAGGAAACGACATGCTCGCTTCCTGCCGTTCCCCCCCCCACTCCCGCGATCCGTTCTTCCACTGCGAACGAACTCGCCGCCGGAACTCCGCACCGGAAATTTCGCCGATTCGAAAAAATCGTTTACCTTTGCGTAAAACATCAGATGATACGATGAAATCAGGTCCGCAAACGCCCCTTCGCAAACACTCGCTGGCCGATACGTTGGCCCAACGGCTGCAACGCCGTATCGCAGCGGGAAAATTCCGCACGGGCGAACGGCTGCCGACCGAATCGGAGCTGATGCGCATGTTCGGCGTCGGCCGCTCGACGGTGCGCGAAGCGGTACGGATGCTATCCGACCGGGGATTCCTGAACGTGCGGCAGGGCGCAGGGACATTCGTTGCAGCCCCCGCAGCGTCCGATGCCCTCGTGGAGCAGCGGTTGCGTCGCGCCGATATCCGCGAACTGGACGAAGTACGGAAAATTCTGGAAGCGGCCATTGTCGAACGCGCCGCCGCACGCCGCACGCCGCAGGACATGGAGCGGATCGAATCCCTGCTCGCCCAACGGGGCGCGGCCGCCGAAGCGGGCGACCTGGAACGGTGCATTGCCGCCGACATCGCCTTCCATGCAGCCATAGCCGAAGCCACGCACAACAAAATCCTGAGCGAACTCTACCGGACGACAACAGGCCACCTGCAAAAGGGATTCCGTCACATCTACCGCGACACGGCCTGTTTTCGTGCCTCCCAGCCGACGCACGCACGGCTGGCACGGAACATCGCCGATACCGACGTGCAGCAGGCGCTCGACACGATCGCCGTCATTCTGGACGAACCCTGATCCCCCGCGATGGACACGCTCACGAAACCCATATCCGCACCGCGCCGGCGAACGACCGCCGACACGGTCTATCCGATCCTGCTGCTCGTCAGCGTCACCCATCTGCTCAACGACATGATGCAGTCGGTGATTCCGGCGGTCTATCCGCTGCTCAAAGCCAAATTCGGTTTTTCGTTCGCCCAGATCGGTCTCATCACGCTCGTCTTCCAGATGACCTCCTCGATCCTGCAACCTTTCGTCGGCCGCTATGCCGACCGCCATCCGAGACCCTATTCACTGGCCGCGGGAATGTGTTTCACGCTGGCGGGACTCTTCGCGCTGGCCCTCGCCCCCGGCTTCGCACCGATCCTTCTGGCCGTCGCACTCATCGGCTGGGGATCGTCGATCTTCCACCCCGAATCGTCGCGCGTGGCCCAGCTCGCATCGGGCGGGCGCAAAGGGCTGGCACAGTCGATTTTCCAGGTCGGCGGCAACGCCGGAAGCGCCTTCGGGCCGCTGCTGGCCGCGCTCGTCGTCATTCCCTACGGCCAGACCTCGATCATGTGGTTCGCCCCGGCCGCACTGCTGGCCATCGGCATCCTCCTCCGCATCGGCAACTGGTACAAACGGCAACTGAACGCCGCGACCGCCGCACCGGTAACCGCAACAGCCGCAGCAGCCGAATTGCCCCGCCGCAAGATCCGCCGTGCGCTGCTGATCCTCACGGTGCTGGTTTTCTCGAAATATTTCTACATCGCCTGTATGACCAACTATTTCACCTTCTTCCTTATGGACAAATTCGCCTTCTCGGTGCAGGACGCGCAATACAGCCTCTTCGCATTCCTCGCGGCATCGGCCGCAGGCACGGTCATCGGCGGGCCGCTGGGCGACCGCATCGGACGGAAATACGTCATCTGGGGGTCGATTCTCGGAGCGGCACCCTTCGCCCTGATGCTGCCCTACGCCGGATCGGGCAGTGCCGTGGCGCTGGCGATCCTCGTCGGACTGATTATCTCGTCGGCCTTCTCGGCCATCGTGGTCTACGCCACCGACCTGATGCCCGGCCGAGTGGGAATGATCGCCGGCCTCTTCTTCGGGCTGATGTTCGGACTGGGCGGACTGGGTTCGGCCTTCTTCGGCTGGCTGGCCGACCGAACCAGCATCGAATTCATCTTCCGCGTCAGCGCGCTGCTGCCCCTGATGGGGATCATCACGGGATTCCTGCCAGACGTCGAACGCAAACGATGATACACTACCAATCGCCACTCAACTTTCATGGACACGATGCAATACACCCACCTCTACCGCTCACCGCTCGGCACGATCACACTGGCTGCCGACAGCGAAGGCCTGACAGGACTCTGGTTCGAAGGGCAGAAATATTTCGCCGCGACGCTCGACGCCCAGCACGAAGAGACGATGCTGCCGATATTCGAGCAGACCCGCCGCTGGCTGGACAACTATTTCGGAGGGAACGATCCGGGACCGACGCCGCCCCTGCACCTGCAAGGTTCACCGTTCCGGCTGGCCGTGTGGGAAATTCTGCGGCAAATCCCCTTCGGGAAGACGATCACCTACGGAGAGATCGCCCGTGAAATCGCCCGCCGGCAAGGCTCGAAAACCGTCCCGGCACAAGCCGTAGGCGGCGCTGTCGGACACAATCCCGTCAGCATCATCGTTCCCTGCCATCGGGTCGTGGGGAGCAACGGCAGCCTGACGGGCTATGCGGGCGGCATCGAGCGGAAGGTACGGCTCCTCGCCCTCGAAAAAGCGGATATGACGGGGCTGTTCGCTCCGCAAAAAGGCACAGCCCTGTAAAAGCCGAAACGGCAGGAGCACCTTCGTATCGTCGTGCCTGACCGTTCCGTTCCCACTTTGGGATTCCGCGGCGAACGAAGCAGCCGGAAAGAGTGCCGATGCCAAACCGCAGTGCGGAGGACGTCGAGGGACCGACGTTTCGACGGGGATTTATGAATCGTCAAGAAACGGCAGAAGACCAACATGCCGTTCAAAATCAAACTGTGCGGCATTACCAAACGCATCATCGACAAATACAGACGCGAGGTCGCGGGAACGAACCTCGTACTGCCTGTGCCCGACATCGCCTACTGTAACCGCATCCTGAAAAGAATCGCCGTCGAGGTCGGAATCGACAAGGCGGTCACCTACCACATGGGCCGCCACTCGTTCGCCACGACCAACGCGCTGGTGCAAGGCATCCGCATCGAAGTGGTCAACCGATGCGGGTTTCCGGCCGGTCTTCGGCGGTCATTAGACGGTCATTCGGCGGGAGTATCCGGAAAGTCCGGAGAGAAGATCACGTGCGGAGCAGCGTTTCGCGGATGCGTCTCAGGGCTTTGGTGATCTGCGCTTCGACGGTCTTGACCGAAATCCGCATCTGATTGGCGATCGCTGCGTTGGAAAGCCCCTCTTCACGGCTTTTGCGGAATACTTCGCGGCAGCGGTCGGGCAGTTGCGAGACCGCTTCGGCGATCAGTAACAGCATTTCGTCGGCTTCAAGCTGCAATGCTTCCGGATTCGTGAAGAGCGGTTCAGGGCCCTTCCCGATGGGAATTCCGTCGGTTCGTTCGTCGCGAAGCCGGTTGAGCGCGCGGTTACGCACGGCGCGAAACAGATAGGCCCGGACGGAAGTCGAGATACGGAGTTCCCCGGCATGCTGCCAGATGTGCGTAAAGGTGTCCAATACAATCTCCTCGGCAGAGGTGCGGTCGTGGAACCAACAGGCCGCGAACCTGCAAAGCGGGGCGTAATAACGGTCGAACAACTCCCTGAAAGCGGCGGTTCCCCCCCCCTCCCTCGGCTGATGTGTTTCCACAAAACCATGTCGTGTTCGTTTTCCGGCCTCATCGTATCGCTAAAAGAAATTCAGACAAATAAAGATAGACATTTTCGGGGATAAAACGGATGCGGAACGTATGAATTTTTCATTTCGAAATTATTCAGTTTCTGTTATCCTGCGGAATGCGGAACGCTTGCAATCGGGACTGCGTTAAACAAGGGGCCTGCTGAAACACTCCAGCAGGTCCCTTTGCAAGTCCAGACGCATTATTCGAGCAGTTCGTTGTTACCCCAGACATTCAGTTCTGCGATACACCATCCCCGGAAAGTCGGGTTATAAGTCTTGTTCGTATAGCTGGCGTGAATGCGCAGCCGGACGTAACGCGCATGCTGGTAGTCGTCGAGCATCGGACTGATGACCACACTCATCGGATCCAGCGGCGAGTCGGGATCGGTCCGGTTGTCGCGGTATGTCTGGGTGTAGGTCCAGTTGGCGTCGTTCGCTGCGCCGAGGCCGTCGCCGGCGATCTCCTTCGCGGTCCAAACCTCCAAGTGGGCGATGCCGTAGCGTGCGCCGTCCTCCGGTTTGCCGGTAGTCATGTAGCGCTGATTGAACTGGAAGCCGCGTACGGTCACCTCTTTGCCCAGATCGATGACGAAGTCGTAAGGCGGATCGGCTTTCTCTTCGTCGGCGTTGCAGTAGCCGAAGGTGTTGATGTCTTCGTCGAACATCTTCTCCACTTCGTAGTTGGGCTTGGCTTTGGGGGCGGCGAGCACCTTCCATCCGCTGCGTTCGAGCAGCACGGGTGCGGGCGGTCCCGGCTTGACGAGCTTGTTGAAGAGGATGTAACGGACACTGCCCGTCGGCGAGACCGTCGCCTGCGAGTCGCCCTTGATCGAATCGATGGTGATCGGCAACAGATACGGCTCCTCGTCGGGCATGCGCTCGCTGAACAGCTCCACTTTCATCGTCGAGGAGAGCGTGTTGTAACGGGGCAGCATGACTTCGGCGGTCGAAAATTCGTAGGCCTCCGAGGGGCAGAGCTTGTATGAGGTTCCGTGCGCCGCGTTATAGGTCCCGACCAGTTCGGGGGCAGTCTTGAATACGACGGTTATGTAGTTGCCGCTGATCTGCTCGGCCTCCACGCGGATGTCGAGGGTCTGCTTCTTGGGGCTTTCCACCGTAATCACTTCGGCGTCGGCCGTGGCGTCCTGAATGCTCAGCAGGGCAGGCTGCCCGAGCGTCGGACCTTCGTCCTCCTTGCAGCCCGCCGCTGCGATGAGCAGGGCGACGGCGGCCAGAAGACGCATGTTCGCATATCGTTTCATAATCGTTTGCGTTTAAGAGTTCGTCTCAGCATTAGAATTTGACATCGACCAGCACGGGAATATGATCCGAGGCCCTCTTGATGTCGCCTTTGTTGAAGTCGAGCATGATCTTGGTGCCGACCACTTCGCACTTCGCGCCGTTGCCGTTCCACAACAGGATGTAATCGATACATTTGTCCGGCGCCTGCGAAGAGTGGGTGAAGTCGCTCGCACCGTGGGGCGTCAGGATCGTCCAGTCCGTCTTCAATTTGGAAATGGTGGGCGAATCGGGACGGGCGTTGAAGTCGCCGCCGAGGAAGACGGGTTTCTTCGAGCCGCCGAATTCTCGTTCGATGACCTTGTTGATTTCATCGACCTGCCCTGCCTGAGCCAGCGAGGATACATGGTCGAGGTGGGTGGTGGCGAAGACGTATTTCTCGAACTCCACGACGACCATCACGCGGGGTTCGGCGCCGTCGCCCTTCGGCAGCGGAGCGGCAAAGGCACGAACGGGTTTCTCACGGCTGGCGATTCCGTCGCCGTAGGCTCCGCCCTGATAGGCCATCGCCCGCGAATATTCGTAACTCCACTCCTTGCCCATCAACTCGGCGAACTTCTTGAGTTGGAAGACCCTGCCGGTGCGAACCGTACAGCTGTCCAGTTCGCTGATGCCCACCAGATCGGCTTTGCCCTCGGTCATCATATCGGCGATCATCTGGTAGCTGCCGTCGCTGACGTACTTGGTGAAGACGCCGACGTTGTAGGTCACCAGACGTGTCGCGCCGTCGGTCTTGGGATAGTAGTCCCGGACGGGTTCTTCGGGGTTTTCGGGTTTCAGATGGGGCGGAACTTCGTCTTCGGAGGAGGAACTGCTGTTGCAGGCCGTTGCCGGGCAGGTGAGGCCGAGCAGCAGCATGATGGTAAGATATTTTTTCAGAATGTTCATCGTTTCGTTCGTTTTTGAAGTTAGCATTAAGAATTAAAAGTCGAGGCCGTCGTTCCAGCCGGGGTTTTGCGTCAGGGCACCGCCGGTCAGCGAGCGGTCGTCGGTCGGAATCGGGTAGTAGTAGTCACGGGCTTCGTTCCACTCGCCCGGATTCTTCTTGTGGGGCGAGATGTAACCGTGATCGCCTTCCGAGAGGAAGATGTCCTGATCGATCTCCATGATGAGCGGAGCTTTGGTCGAGGGCGTCTCTCCCTTGGTTTTGAGATAGATGTCGGGCGTACCGTCTCCGTCGAGGTCGTATTCGCCCTTGGAGGGGATGTAGAGGCCCAGCAGCGGCTGCGTGAAGGCCTTGCCTTCTTTCCAGCGGATGAGGTCGTAGTAACGGTGGCCCTCCTGAAGCAGTTCAATGGTGCGCTCGCGGCGGATTTCGAGCAGTACGCCTTTGTTCGGCCCTGTCACGTTGGGGTAGCCTGTCTCAGGGGCCGAAAGGTACGGGTCGGGGTTGGCGTTGGCGTGATCCATGTCCAGATTGGGCATACCTACGCGATCGCGCAGTTTCTTGATCGACAGATCGATGTCGGCCTGCGTCAGCGTACCCAGCTCGGCTTTGGCTTCGGCGTAGTTGAGGTAGATCTCGGCCGTGCGGATGATCGGCAGGTCGGTGTACGAGAGGTTGTACCCGTCGGAACCGAAATCGGCGGGAGCGACGAACTTGATGGGCTGATAGCCCGTCATGCAGGTCGACAGGCTCGGCACTTCGACCTTGGTGGAGTTGATGCGCGTGTAACCCGGCGTGCGGATCGATTGCGCCAGACGCGGATCGCGGTTCCGGCACTCGTCCCGGAACTCCATCGTTTCCCAGCCCGCCTTGTCCGTGAAGCGCGTGCCGTCGGCCATCAGATAGCTGGCGACGATCTTGCGCGTCAGCCCCGGACGGCCGTAGGAGGTGTTCAGCGAGTAGAAGGTGCTGTTGTGGAATACGCTTAGCCCCTTGTTGTAATCGCGGGCGAGGACGACCTCGATCTGCTGGGCGTCTTCCGACACGAACAGGTCGCGGTAGGCGGTCTGCGTGCTGCCCGATGTGTAGAGTCCGTAGCCGCTGTTGGTGATGAACTCTTCGGAAGCCTTCGCCGACAGGCTGAGGTAGTATTTCCAGTCGTTCTCCGGAAGGTCGATGTCGTGGTATTTGCGGAACGTGCCTTCGAAGAGACAGAAACGCGATTTCAGGGCCAGAGCCGTCCATTTCGTGATACGGTAGAGGTCGTGTTTGGCGGGCAGGTAGCGGATGGCGAAATCGATGTCCTCGATCATGCGCTGCATGACGTATTCTCGCGAATCGCGCGGACGATTGAGCTCAGCATCGGCCGAGCCGATCGGTTTCGCATACCACGGCACGTCGCCGAACCGCTTGATCTTTTCGAAATAGAAATAGGCGCGGAAGAAACGGGCCAGCGCGTCGTAGTGGTTACGGACGTCGAGGTCCTTGCAGTTGACCGAGTATTCGAGCAGCGTGTTGATATCGCGCAGGTCGGTCCATGTCCAGCCGCCGCCCGATGCGGGGATCGTGCGGCCGCCGCGCATCTCCTGAGGCAGGTCGTTGTGAATGATGTTGTCCCAGTACTCGTTGTAGAGCCCGTCGGACGGGAAGACCGTGTAGAATTTGTTGCTGAAAGCCTGCAACTCGTTTTCGTTCGAGAAGAAGGTTTCGGGCGACATTTGGGCCAGCGGGTATTTGTCGAGCCACTCTTCGCAGGAGACGAGCGCCATGGTGCAGCCTGCGGCCAGTATCAATAATATTTTTTTCATGGTTCTGCTTGTTTGATTAGAATGTGACATCCACGCCGAACATGTAGGTCTTCTGCCACGGGTAGGTGCGCATCTCGTCGTTCATGGCGGCCATTTCGGGATCGATATAGTCCGAGTGAATGGGCGACCATGTGGCGAGATTCTCTCCCGTGAAGTAGACGCGAAGGTTTTCGATCAACACTTTGCGGGTCCATTTCTTGGGCAGCGTGTAGCCTATCGTGAGGTTCTTCAGACGGCAGTAGCGGATGTTCTGCATATAGCGGTCGTTGACGGCCGTCAGCTCGCGGTTGGTGCCTGAAAGGGCTACATAGCCGCGCGGACGGGGGAAGTAGGCGTCGGGATTCTCTTCGCTCCAATACATCTCGTGGAAGTCTTTGGGAATCCAGCTCGCATACGGACGGGCATAGGGTCCCCAGAAGGCGATCGTATTGGCTTTGGGATACCAGTGGCGGCGTCCGATGCCCTGAAAGAAGATCGAAAAGTCGATGCCCGCCCACGACATGCTCAGCGTCGTGCCGTAATGGAACCGCGGCTGGCTGTTGCCGATGATCTCCCGGTCGCCCGGATCGTCGACCGTGTTCTTGCCGATAGAGATCACGTTGTCGCCGTCCAGATCGAGGAATTTCAGGTCGCCGGCGTGCAGGCCGCGTTCCGAGCCGGCCGCAGCGTTGATCCGGTTGTTGACGGCGGTCTGATCGACGGCATAGCCGGCAGCCTCGGCGTCCGTGGCGAAGAGTCCGCCGATGCGGTAACCCCAGATCTCACCCCAGCGCATACCTTCGTAGTAGGACTTGGCGAACGTGCGGTCGGGGTTGTCGTATTTGGTGATGTCGGTCACGTAGTCGTTGAAGGTAACCGTCACGCTGTAAGTGAACGGCCGACGCAGAAGCTGGAACTCGTCGCGCCAGCTGAGCGAGAGCTCGTAACCCTTGGTGCGCAGGTCGGCGCTGTTCATCTTGGGCGAATCGGCGCCGTAAACGCTCGGCAGGGCGACGCCGGAGGTCAGCATGTCCTTCGTATCGCGGATGTAGAAGTCGGCGCTGAAAGCCAGACGGTTGTTCAGGAAGCTCATGTCTACGCCCAGATTGTTGTGGATCGAGGTTTCCCATGAGAGGTTCGAGGCCACGGGGGCCGAAATGGTGGCCGTCGTGGGTTTGTCGCCGCCGAACAAATAGTTCTGGTTGCCGATCGAGATTTTGCGGATATAGTCGTAGTAGCCTACGTTCTGGTTACCCAGCTGTCCGTACGAATACCTGATCTTGAAGTTGTTGAATTTTTCGCGGATGCCCTCGAAGAAAGGCTCTTCCGAGATGCGCCATCCGAGCGAGAACGAGGGGAAGAAACCCCAGCGGTGACCGCGCTTGAAGCGCGACGTGCCGTCGTAGCGGCCGCTCACCTCCACGAGGTATTTGCCTTTGTAGTCGTAGTTCAGACGGCCGAAGAAGCCCATCAGGGCGTATTCGTTCTGGCCGCCGCCGACCTCCATGCGTTCGTTGCCGTCGGCGTCCTGTCCCACCAGATTGAGGTCCATCAGCGTTTCGGAGAGCAAGTTGTAGCCCGTGGCCGATACGTCTTTGAGGTACTTGGTCTCCCAGTTGAAACCGGCCATCGCCTTGAAGTTGTGCTTCTCGTTCCACGTGTGTGCGTAGGTGGCGTAGACGTTGGCCTGATAGTAGTTGTGCATCATGGTCTTTTCGTAGAGCTTGTCTTGGAAGCGGCTGCCCGTCGAGAGGGTTTGCACTTCGCCCGGATACTGCGAGTATTCGGTATTGACCTGACGGTTGAGGTTGTGCTGGGTGTTGAACATGTAGGTGAAGTTACCCTTGATCTCCAACCCTTTGACCGGGGTCCTCGTCAGCTCCGTGGTGGTCGACATGTTGTCGGTCTTGTCCTTGTTGTAGTGGCCGCCCTTGTTCATGATCGTGGGCAGGCCGTCCATGATCGAGTATTTCGACAGCGAGGTGTAGTAGACGCTCGTGCCGTCGGGGTTATAGGGCATCATCGAGGCCAGTGCGTGTACCGTGCCGAGCGAGAAGGCTGTATTGACTCCGCTGGGGCCGGGGTAGTAGTACTGGTAGTTGTAGTAGCTGGTGTTATTGCTGATTTTTAGCCACTTGTTGATGTCGAACGAAATTTTCGAACGGAAGTTGATCCGCTGCAAGCGGTCGGGGTCCTGACGGAAGAGTCCCTCTTCGCTGTAATAGTTGCCCGAAAGCATGTACTTCACCTTCGAGTTGCCGCCCGACAGCGAGACGCTGTGGCTCGTGCTGGGATGCTCGTCCTTGAACAGGTAGTGGTACCAGTCGAAGTTGGCGTAATAGACATATGTGTCGCGGCCGTCGCGCTGGTCGATCTTCACCCACGGACGTTCGGGATTTTCGACCTTGTCGTTGCGGCGGGCCCATAATTCCATCATGTCCTGCTCGGTATAGTTGGTGTAGTTGGTACCTGCATCGGCATGCCAGAACAGGTCGTTGACGTACACCGAATAGTAGCCGCGGGTCTCGTAATCGGTCGAGGTGGTGGGGGAATTCCACCCCCAGCGTCCGCTGTACGACACGCGGGTTTTGTCCGAATCGTCGCCCTCCTTGGTAGTCACCAGTACGACGCCGTAAGCCGCGCGTGCGCCGTAGATGGCGGCGGCCGAGGCATCCTTGATCACCGAGATCGAGGCCACGTCGTTGGGGTTGAGTTTCATCAGGTCGCCCTCGGCGCCGTCGATCAGCACGAGCGGCGAACCGCCGTTGATCGAGGTGATACCGCGGATGTTCAGGTCGGCCGAGTTGCCCGGACGGCCCGACGAGGTCGAGATCGTCAGACCCGGAACCGCACCTTGAAGCATGTGGGCTACGGACGGCGCCGAACGGTTTGCAAGCTGCGTGTCGTCCACCGTGGTGATGGCTCCCGTCAGATTGACCTTCTTCTGGGTGCCGTAACCTACTACTACGACGTCCTCCATCCTCACGGCATCTTCTGCGAGGAATACCTCGAGACTGTTCTGCGAGACGGGCACCGAGACTTTCTTGGAGATGTAGCCCAAGTAGGTGAAGCTGAGCACCGCATCGGCGTCGGGAACGTCGATGGTGAAACTGCCGTTGTTTCCGGAAACGGTGCCGCGGGTATTGTCGCCCTCCAGCGTGACGGCGACGCCGGCCAACGGCAGTTCGTGGGAGTCGTTGACCGTACCGGTGATCGTGCGCGATCCGGCCGGAGCCTTGCGTGCCGCGGGAATCAGGGCGATCTGGCGTTCGGATATCGTGAAGTCGAGACCCGTCGGGGCGAGCATCTGGCGCAGGGCGGCGGAGATCGGCAGCTGTTTGGCGTGAAGGCTGACGCGCAGGGTCAGATCGGTCTGTTTGGCGTCGTAGAAAAACGTGTATTTGCTGCTCTTCTCGATGCGCGATATGGCTTCCGAAAGGGGTATGTCGGTGAACTCTATGTTGATCGCCGGCTCCTGCGTCTGGCCATGTGCAACCGTTGTCCATTTGCAGACGAGCAGCAATAGAATTGCGAAGAGTCTAAAATGTTTCATGGTTGGAAGTTTTAAGGTTAGCGAGTGTTTGCAGCGGCGGGTGCTGCCGCTGGAGAAATTGTGTGCGATTCAGCTCTGTTCGGTCATAGGCATTCGGGGTTTGGTTGGAGTTTGGTCGGTTTACGGTTTTATTCTACCTCGGAGATAGACACCGAGCGGTTGTCCGAGAAGGTGTAGACGATCGGATTGATGCGGCTCATGATGCGCAGAATCGCTTCGAGCGGTTCGTCGGTAATGGTGAACGTGTAGGCGTAGTTGCGGGCGAGTGCCGGAGAGATGTCGATCCGGATGTCGTACCAGCGAGACAGGTAGCGGCAGATTTCACCCAGCGACTGCCGCTCGAAGACCAGTTTGCCCGCGGCCCAGCAGGATTCCAGCTCCACGTTGCCGCGACGGATGTCCAGCTTTTGTGTGGCGGTGTTGTAGCGGGCGATTTCACCGGGGTGCAGCTGGCGCTGTTCGCCTTCGCCGGAGTCGAGGGCCACCGAACCCTCTACGAGCGATACGGCGACGGTCCGGTCTTCGAGCGAGGTGTTCACGTTGAATTTGGTGCCGTGAACCCGTATGCGCAACCCTTCCACTTCGACCGTGAAGGGGCGTTCGGGATCTTTGGCAATGTCGAAAAATCCCTCTCCGCGAAGCTTTACGTTGCGGCTTTCGGCGCCGAAGGAGCCGTCGCAGGCAAGCGTCGAGCCGCTTTGGAGCCATACGGTCGAACCGTCGGCCAGGTGTGCCAGCGATTTACCGCCGAAGGCGCAGAACTCCTGTCGGGCCGGACTCGGTGTGAGGGCGGCGTCAGGACGGACTGCGAAGAGCGTGACGACGACGCCCGCGGCGACGGCAGCCGCCGTGCGAAGTATCGGCACCCAACGGCGTTTCGGCGCGGGCCGTTCCGTAGGCTGCGGCGATCCGGAAACTCCGATACGTGACTGCAACTGTTCCCAGAGCCGATCGCGGTCGGGGGTGTAAGCTGCGGCGCGGCGCTGTGCGTCGTCCCATATGCGGAGGGCGTTTTCGTAGATGCGGAGGTTGTCCGCATTCGAGACCCACAGGTCGAATTCGCGGCGTGATGCGGTGTCCAGCGTGCCTTTCAGCGCATGGATCAGGAGATCCCTGTTATGTTTGTCCATGACGGTATTCGGGTTTTATCCGAAGACACGAAAAAGGCGGCCGACCCTTACGGGCCGACCGCCTTTTTTTGCGATTTCTTAGCGGAATGTCTCCGGATATTCCTCCGCGGACGCTTCGTATGTGCCGGTAACGGCGACTATCGACCCAAAACATGTGGTCGTTCGACACAACGACGCGTTTCGTGATCGTTTAAGGGAATGTTTCTAAATCGACGCATATGAAAGTGTTCTGAAAACGGTCATACGAAACCGCCTGAAAAAGTCTATTACGAGTACCAATGGTAAATACCATACAGAACCCTCGGCCGAAGCATTGAAGGATTTCGACAGACGGCTGTCGGTGCAGGATACGAAGGACAGGCCCGTATTTGATGCTTTGATAGCATATTCCAGAAGCTCGACTTCTCAACGTATACATGACCAAGATATTATCGAAGGATTTACGAAATTCCTTTTGACGGATTTCAGGCAGGATGCCGGACACATATTTTTCCCGTTTCATGCTTTCCGAAGAAAACGATAAGGAGTTCGTAGAACGTCTGAACCAGATTAAAGAGGGTTTTATTATCATTTCCGGACTGAAAGACATTACCGAATCGACAGATCTAAATACGATAGGCAGTCGGACGACCAACCGACGATCTATCTCGATACGGAAGAACCGTTCAGTGCATATGAATAAGGTTGGAATGGGTACCCTGCTTTAAGTTTCAATACAGATATTGTCCTGTTATGCTTTCCTTATTGGCGGCTACCGCTTCGGGAGTGCCCGTCGCGACGATACGTCCGCCGTCGGCTCCTCCGCCCGGGCCGAGGTCGACGATGTAGTCGGCGTTGCATATCATGTCCAGATCGTGTTCGATGACGACCAGGGTAGCCCCTGCCGAAAGCAGATGCCGGAAGACTTCGAGCAATGTCCTGACGTCGAGCGGGTGGAGCCCGATGGTGGGCTCGTCGAAAACGAAGAGCGAGTCGCTTTGCCGGCGTCCCATCTCCGAGGCGAGTTTCAGCCGCTGCGCCTCGCCGCCCGAGAGACTGGGCGTGGCTTCGCCGAGGGTGAGGTAGCCCAACCCGAGGTCGCTCAGCGTCGCAAGCCGCGGTGCGACGCTCTTGAATCCGGCGCACAGCTCCGCTGCATGGGCCACGTCGGCCTCCATGACCTGCGGCAGCGTGAACGAACGGCCGTTCCCGACCGTACAGGCGATTCGTCCCGCAGGTTTCGCATAGCGCGAGCCGCGGCATTCGGGACACGGAATATCGACGTCGGGCAGGAACTGCACGTCGAGGCTGACCGTGCCGGTGCCGTCGCACACGGGGCAACGCAGCCGTCCGGTGTTGTAGGAGAAGTCGCCCGCCTTGTAACCGGCGGCCCTGGCATCGGGCGTGCGGGCGAAGATCTTGCGCAGCTCGTCGTGAATATCGGCGTAAGTAGCCACCGTAGAGCGCACGTTGGCACCGATGGGTGTCGAATCGATGAGCTTGACGTGTTCGATACCCGACGCATCGATATTTTTCACATGGGGTGGCAGCGGTGTGCCCGCTATCGCCGCTTCGAGCGCCGGAACGAGGCTTTCGAGAATCAGCGTGGTTTTGCCAGACCCCGATACGCCCGTCACCACCGTGAGGCGGCCTTTGGGAATGACGACTTCGAGCGGTTTTACGGTGTGAATCTCGGAGGTGGAGAGGCGGATCGCCCCTTGTGCGAAGAGTTCGCCTTCCGGCACGACGGGCAGCACGCGGGATTCGACCTTGCCTGCCAGAAACGGGCCGATGCGCGACGCCGGACTGCGTTCGATCTCCCCGACCGTCCCCTGCGCAATGACCCTTCCGCCGTCGGCCCCCGCTCCGGGGCCCATCTCGACGATATGGTCGGCATGGCTCAGTATCTGCGTGTCGTGGTCGACCAGCACGACGGTGTTTCCGTCGGCGACCAGGTCGTCCATAACACCCGTGAGACCTGCGATGTTGGCCGGATGAAGGCCGATGGAGGGTTCGTCGAGCACATACATCACGCCCGTAGTACGGTTGCGCACTGCGCGGGCCAGCTGCATACGCTGCCGCTCGCCGGTGGATAGGGTCGAAGCCGCCCGATCGAGCGCGAGGTATCCCACCCCAAGTCCAGCAGACGGCGCGAAGCGGCGAGGAACGACTCGCAGATGCTCTCGCCCATGGGGCGCATCTCCTCCGGCAGCGAAGCGGGGACGCCGCACACCCACCCGACGCACTCCGCGAGCGTCATGCGGCACGCCTCGTCCAGCCCGATGCCGCGAAGCCGCGGCGCCCGGGCCTCGTCGGAGAGTCGCGTGCCGCCGCAAGCCGGACAGACGTCCTGACGCAGGAACTTCTCCACGCGCTTCATGCCCTTCTCGTCGGTCACTTTGGCGAGCGCATTCTCGACCGTATAGACGGCGTTGTAGTAGGTGAAATCGAGCTCTCCCGCCTGATTGGAATTTTTGGCTTTGTAGAGGATATGTCTCTTTTCGGCCGGTCCGTCGAAGACGATGGCGCGCTCGGCAGGCGTCAGCTCGCTGAACGGCACGTCGGTACGCACGCCCATCGCCCGACACACGTCGGTCATGAGCGACCACATCAGGCTGTTCCACGGAGCCACGGCCCCTTCGTCGATCGCCTTCGATTCGTCGGGCACGAGCGTCGCACGGTCTACGGTCATGACCGTACCCGTACCGCCGCACCGGCGACATGCTCCGCCGCTGTTGAACGCGAGCTCCTCGGCCCCGGGCGCATAGAACCGATGGCCGCAGTTCGCGCAGACGAGCTCCTTCTCGGCCGCGACGGCCAGCGTCGGCACATGGTAATGCCCGCAGTTCGGACAGCGGTGCGAAGCCAGGCGCGAGAACATAAGCCGCAGGCTGTTGAGCAGCTCGGTGCCGGTGCCGAAGGTGCTGCGGATACCCGGCACGCCTGGCCGCTGGTGGAGTGCGATGGCGGCGGGAACATATGCTATTTCATCGACCTGCGCCTTGGGAGCCTGCGTCATGCGCCGGCGCGTATAGGTGGACAACGCCTCCAGATAGCGCCGCGACCCTTCGGCGTAGAGCACCCCGAGCGCCAGCGACGATTTGCCCGATCCCGACACGCCAGCGATGCCGACGATGCCGTGGAGCGGAATATTTACATCCACGTTTTTGAGGTTGTGGACGCGCGCACCGCGGATTCTTATTTCGTTCGGTGTTTTCTTCATCTCCATAAAGTCTCGTATCAAACATACAAAAGTACGGAACGGCAAATAACATGCATTGTCACAAATCGGGCGAAACGAAACGCTTTTCGGGACTTATCCCGCCCGCTCCCTGAATCGCAGCGGCGTACAACCGACCGGCCTGCGAAAATAACGGATGAAACAGGAGACGTCCTCGAAACAAAGCCGGTCGGGGATCTCCGTTACGGCCGAATCCGTATAACGCAACAGGCGTTAGGTATTGATTGCATTTTAATTTCATATTCTTCTGGAACAAAAATACAGTTTTTTGTATCTTGTTCCAATTGCTGTCTGCATTACATAAACCGGATTTTCATTTTTCATATCCGGCCGATGTCATAAATATTAAAAAAACAACCCTCTATTATTCTTTTGCCCATAAAAAGCATGCATGGCAAAAATTCCCGTCGCCCAGGAGCAGGCGGCCATCTATGTACAGAAGGACGGTTATACCCTTACCCAGCCGTTCGGAGAAATCGGATGATATGAGGACCGGGACACAGGGCTACGCCAATGTCGGTTTCCGGGTGGTCAGGACCGATTTCTGACACCCCTTTCATCCCCAAAAGTGCAGCTCATTTTTAGTATGAGCTGCACTTTATATTTAATAACTGTTAATATAAGCGCCCCGATTCGTCAAGAGAAATGTAAAATGAGCATTACAGCAAAAAATGCAGGCAGAGCGGGTAGCGTGTAAAATCGAAATCTATGTTGATTTATATTAATTTTTACCGTACATTTGCGCTAACGAGTTCTTTATTAAGATGAAGATTTGCAGCAAAGCTGTGCAGAAGATCGGTTAACAGATTGTTAACCGCCACAAACGGAAAATCCTCACAACTCGCTGATTAGCTTATTGCAAGGATTTAATCGCCTGTTTTAGAGCGGAAAACGGGACTCAAACTTTGAATCCCTAACCATTATGTACCAATAACTTATAATTGGCTATTTGTTTTTGAGGTCACTAATACGCTGAGACTTTTTTACGTTTCAATACCTCTCTATACTAAATTAAAGACAAATATAGCGAAAAATAATCGGATCTCCAAAATTTTAGGGGCGGAAACGTTTTCTCCTCGAAATCGTATGTACGAACCCTGTTCGTAAGCAAAAGAACGTTCGGCTGGGCCCATCTTTGTGCGAGTCAAAAGGAGTACGATGATGGATAAAGAGACCGAGGCGCAATTGACGGCGATTCGCCGCCAGCTTGCGACGCTGTGCGAGGAGATGCAGTTTCTGCGCAAGCACCGTAACGTACTGTCGGGCACCCCTATTCTGGAGTTCGACGAGGTGTGTTCGCTGCTCCGCCAGAGCGCCCGTTCTGTGCGTCGTCTGCGCGAGACGGGCCAGCTCGTGGGCTTCACCTTCGGCCGGCGACGGTTCTACGCCATGACCGAGGTGCAATCCTTCATCGCGCGCATGACATCGGCCCCGAAATCGCCGAAGCCAACGAAACCCAATCAAGAGAAAGTCGATGAAAGAGAATCCGAACAATGAGACGTCCGCCCGCTACGTGCTGCTGGAAGCGGAACGCCTCGAAACCCTCGTTCGCACGAATTACCTGCTGAGCAAAAGCCTGCTGGCGTTCGAGCACCTGTGCAGCCACAGCGACCGCCCGATGTACCTCACGGCGCGCGGCGTCTGCGAGGTGCTGGGGATCAGCGAGACGGAGCTGGACGAGAGCCGTCTCAAACGTCTGATCCGCGCGAAGGTCGTCCAGCACCGGATGATGTACGACCTCTACGATCTGGTGCAGCTTGCCGAGCGCCTGTGCCGCCGCCGGCTGCAACGCCGTTTGTCGCACATTCCCCGCTTCGTCGCGGCACCCGCAAGAGACGACTGACGTCTCGGAGTCTTCGCACCTCGTTTTGCGTGCGTTTCATTTCCGCAGCGCCGGCTGCGGGGCAAGATAGCGCCAGCCCCTGAGCACGCCTTGTCCCTGCCGGACAATCTCCACCCTGACGGGTCGTATTGTCCGCCATGTCCCGCGTCGTGCCGTGCCTGTCGCAGTTCTCCGCCCCGAAGCCGGCCGCATACGCCACGAATGGCAGGCCGGCCGTATGTAGAACTAAAACTTACACGCATGAAACGTCGCAAGTATGAAATTGCGGTAGCGGGCTACCCGAGTTACCGCTTCAAGACCTATGCCCGCGATGCGGTGGAGGCCGTGGTCAAAATCAAATGCTTTCTGCACAGCCCTCGTGCCGAATGTACGCTCCTGCTGCCGAAGGATCATGTACGGGAAACGGAATCCTGCCGTATGCAGGTGCGGGAGCGATGAGCCGTTATATCGACCGCGGGACTTTCGAGGAGCTGCTCGTCGTCAATCCCGCCGAGGCCGAGCGTGCGCTTGACGTCATCCGACCGCTTCTCGACGAGTTCCGGACGGTCGTGCCCGCTGCGGATCTGTATTTCATCGTTTCGCATGACCGGCAGACGTTCGCCAATAGGTTCGAATATGCGGACGTCGGTGTCGAACGCGACGGAGTTCTGTTCCTGATCCGGCGCACGAACTCCCCTTCGAAAGGTTATACCCTCTTCTTCGACCGCTCCGGCTTCGCGCACAGCGACCATTACACCGTCGACCGGGCCGGCGAGGGCCTCCGACAGCCGAAGCATATCGGACGACTCTCGGCGCGGAAGGTCGACGAGTGGCTGTCGTATCTCACGGCGCACTATCGGAATCTCGAACGCCTCGATGCGGAGAATGCGCGCAGCATCGCGTCGTTCCGCGAACGTGTGGAAGCGTTGCCGGATGTCGTTTGGAATTATAGACAGTCGGGCGGTACGATCGAACGTCGCGGCCTGAGCTATACGTTCGAGATCGACCGAACGGGTTATGTCGAGAAAATAGAGCTGCATGGCTCTCTGCACCGGCTCGACGAGTTTCTGATGCTGTCGGACAACGCCTACCTCGATTCCGCGGCCGAACATGCACCGGTGCTTGCGACCCGATCTCCGCAATGACGGGAGACCCGTGCCGCCCTTTCGCGGACGGCGGCTGTCCCGCGATCGCCGGGCCTGTGAATATACCCCTGCGGAGCGATGCGTCACGGGATGTTTTCTCCGTGCGGGACCGATTACTTATCCAATACTGCATTCAAAATGACAACGCTCGTATTTACTCCGTTCGCGGAGATCGGGGATTTCCGCGACGCCGAAATCAACGGGGTGCCGGCACTCTTCACCGCCAGCCGTGTCGATTCGATAACCCTGCCCGACGGAACCTATTGCTACGATATTATGGGCGGCCGCAGCTCCTCCTTCCTGAATGTCGTGAGCCTCGCACCCGTGTATTTCACCGGTGCGATCGTCACGCTGCAACCGCTGCTGCGCGGTTGGCAGACGTTCGTCGAAATTCGCAACTACGGCATTTACGGCAAGACGGATTTCGACGAGTGGCGGGAACGGTTGCTGAGATAAAACGAAGACTGCGGCTCCGAGAGGAGCGATTTCCCGCTCCGGCAGCGCCGGCTCCTCCCTCCGAGCTGTCGAATCGAAATGACGATGAAGGATTTCCGCCGAGCGAGCCGTTTTGGACGAACTCACCCCTGTCGCAATGTCTGCGACAGGGGTGAGTTGTTTTACCTCGGAGGATCGCTATCGTTTCAGACAGTCGATGGCCACGAGACGTTCGTACTGCCCGCGCAGCTCGGCGACGATCTCGGTGTTGCAACGCTCGACGGTCCGCCGGAGCCGTGCGGCCTCTTCGGCTGTCAGCGCATAGCGCGCGATCGTCTCCTCGTCGATCGTCAGCGGCTCGTTCGCGAGAATCGCCTTGCGGCAGCGACACATCATGTAGTTCGGGAATTCGCTGACGATTTCTTCGACCGCCGTATCGAGGTCTTCGCTGTCGACCTCGCAGAGCGCCGTGCCCTCGGGCGAGCAGAACACTTCGCCGTGTTTACGGTACATTTCCTCGCGCTCCTTCTCCGTGCAGTAGACCGAGAAGCTGATAAGAAAGATCTGCCCTTTGGGCTCGAAGGAGGCGTAACGGGCGCAGAACTCGGGGATGGTATAGGTTTCATCGGGGAGGTCGCCACGCGAGAAATCCTCGGTCAGCGCGATGCGGAACTCCGTCTTCGGCGCGGCCTTGAAGAGGGCATAGATGTAGGGCGCCCGCTCGTACAGGGCCGTCAGGATCGAACGGATGTCCCGCCGGTAGTCGAGGCTCGGGGAATCGTCCTCGGTTTTCACGTCTTCATCGGTTTCGAGCAGGAGGAGTCGGGCCAGCTCGTCGGGGAGTGTCGTTTCCTTTTTCATTGTAGTTTTAATGTTCAGGGGTCGTATTAAGTGCAATTTGCGGAGTATATCGGAGCTGCTGCCCCACCACTCCGCCGCACGGAGCTGTGCGGCGGAGGCGACGTACCAGTACTCGTCAGTTACGGATCGCGGGGACCGTATGGGAAGGGCAGCGACATCGCCATAACCTAAAACTTTTCAATGAAAAAGAAACAAGGCGATGCCGCCGCCCAAAACTTTCGGCTCAGAAGATCCGGGCCTCGAAGGGCGGAATCGTTCCGTCCGTGAGGTCGCGGTTCACCTGCGCCAGCACCTCGTCGTAGGCTTCGACGTCGAAAAGGTCGAACCGGCGCAGCTTGTCGGCAAAGCCGATCGTATGCAGCGTGAAGATATACCGCAGCAGTGTCTGGAATTTATGGAAACTTTCGATGAAGGCGCCGGCCTGTGCACGGTAGTCGGCATCGTCGGTAAACAGCGCCTCCACCGCGTCGGCATCCTCCTGCGTGGATGCGCGGTCGGCGGAAAGAAACGACGCGGGGCCTTTGCGGCGTTCGTAACGCTCGTAGTAGGCCGTCATGAAGATTTCCAGCGGAATATGAACGAGTGCGTATTCGTCGTCGGAGTGGAACTCGCGTTCGAGCCGCCGCTGCTCGGCGGCATTGCGGCCGACGGGCCGCATCCACCACACGAGGAATTGTTCGGGCAGCTCGGTCGACCGGACGCGGTAGTCGTGGGCCGCGAGGTATTCCTCCGAGGCGGTGGTGCGGTAACGGTATTGTTCGGGATCGTTACCCGGATTGCCGGACGGGGAGATGGATGCCGCGAGGATGCGTTCCTGAAAGGTAGACATAGGAAAAAGGGGTTGAAGGGTTAGTGATTCGCCCCTTCGCCGAATAGCCGCAAAAAAGAAAGGGGCGCGGTGTCAGCCCCTACTCGCAGGTCTTGGGAACCTTGATCCAGAAGCTGTCCTGCGCCCCAGCCGTGTCCCACCCATAAACGGGCAGGACATAACTGGGACTGACAACTATTATACCTGAATCAAACAACCTCTTAAAAAGAGGGTCCCAAGTTTACGAGTAGGTATAAAGAGTTGTTTACCCTTTATAAGTTATGTCCGTCGGCTATGCCGAGTCATGATAATTCCTTGAACGTAGCATCATTCTTGCTTTTTGGGGTTCGTTCATGGACAACCCGTGTTGCCCCGGTACAACAAACCGTTTTCAAGGGATTACCAAAACAAATATACGAATAAAATCGAGATTGCATGTCTGTTTCCTCCGATTTTTTGGAAAATCTTCGTAATTTTGTCAATATGAAGCACTCGATAGATTTTCTGCCCCAATACATCCAGCGAGAATTGCAGGAGTTGGTAGGTCTGATTTGCGAAGAGGTGAAAGATGTCGTGATGGTTATTCTTTACGGCAGCTACGCCAAGAATACTTATGCACGGCATGACGTACATGAGGATTATGGCGGAGGGTTGATCGAGTTTAACAGCGATTACGACCTCTTTGTCGTGACAAAAAGACGACTGGGGAGAAGCGAAGGAACGGTTGAAACGCATATTCGGGATAAATTCGCCGTAGGCAAGCAGGAGCGAGAAATCACTAAAATCCAGATTGTCAGCGAAAGTATTTCCAAATTGAATAACGCACTGTCGGAAGGACGGTATTTCTATGCGGATGTCGTCAATGAGGGCATCATGCTTTACGACACCGGAGAATATGCATTGGCGACGCCGCGGGCTCTCAACTTCGCCGAGATCAAGGAAATGGCGGCGGAATACTATGAAGAGAAGCTCTTGGACGCGACAAGGCATTTCCAGCATTTCGAGTTGGACTATTCGCATCCGGATTATAAATTTTGCGCTTTCGACCTGCATCAGGTCGCCGAGTGTTTAATCAAGGCCGTACCTTTGGTTTACGTCCTGTACGGTCACAAGGAACATGACCTTAAATTCCTGCTTAGAAAGAGCAAATGTCATACATTGGAGCTGGTAAAGGTCTTTTCACTAAATACCGAAGAAGAAAAACGGCTGTTCGATCTGCTGCGCCGCGCTTATTTGGAAGCCCGTTACAATAAAAAGAAATTCGTCGTAACGAAGGCAGACATCGACGCCCTGCTGCCGAAGATCGAGCAGCTGCGCGATGCGGTCGAGCGGGTTTGCAAGGAGCGGCTGGCCTACTACGACAGCCAGATCGAGAAATAGCGGAGAGCCCCCATGTCTTTTGAATAACGCGAGTCGACGCCAATCGGTCATCGGCTGCGAAAGTTGTCATTCCATTCGTCTAAGTCCGCCGTTACGGGCGTTCTCTTGTCAGTATTCCATCTCAAAGTCGATTTTCCTCCTGTCGGTTGCCGTCGGGGAAGATAGGTGCGCCCACGGTCGTCAGGCCTCCCTCTCCGCCTGCGGACGGGAAAATCATCCTCGCCGAGCTGCGGTATTTTCCCGTCGCTTCGGCGTCGGTGCGCACCTGCGATTCTTCCCGAGGCAACCGACCTGCGTTCGGGAATAAGCCCTCATAACATCATCATTTACAGTCCGCACTCGAAGATAAAGATCGAGAGTGCGTAAAGACGTGAGACACACGGTAAAAACTGTCGTATGTCATGCAGACCGCACAAAAGCAATCGAAGAAGCGGCAGGGCCGCAAGGAGCCATCCGCAGTCGCCCCGGCGCCGGCGATTATTCCGGAAGAAACGCCCGCCGCAGCAGCCGCGGAGGCTGCCGAGCGCGACGTCGCATCGTCGCCGGCGGAGCCTGCGGTGGTACGTCTCGATCTGAACAAGATCGTCACCAGCGCGTACAATCCGCGCAGAAATATCCGCGAGGAGTCGTTGCAGGAGCTCGCCGAGAGCATCCGTCAGGTAGGCGTTTTGCAGCCGATCTGCGTGCGACCGAAAGACGAAGGCTACGAGATCGTCTACGGCGAGCGCCGTTACTGGGCGGCAGCCCTTGCTGGCCTGCCCAGCATCCCGGCTTTCGTCCGTACCATGACGGATGCCGAGGCTGAAGACGCGGCGATCACGGAGAACCTTCAGCGGGAAGATGTAACGCCCCTTGAGGAGGCCGCGGCCTACAAGCGGGCGCTGGAGTCGGGCCGTCACAGTGTGGAATCGCTTGTCGGCAAATTCGGCAAGAGTGAGGCGTATATCCGCTCCCGTCTGAAGCTCAACGAGCTGATCGAGGAGCTGGCGGACCTGCTCGACCGGGAGGAGATTTCGGTGGGCGTGGCTATCGAGATCGCCAAGTACGACGCCCCGATCCAGCAGGAGGTCTACCGCGAGCATTTTGCCGAGAACTGCTACGCGTCGTGGAAGAACGCCCGCATCAAAGAGATCGCCAGACGGTTGTACGACCGCTACATGACCAAGCTGTCGACCTACCATTTCGATAAGACCGACTGCGCGACGTGTATGCACAATACGGCCAATCAGGTGCTTTTCGCCGATTGCGAAGGCACGTGCGCGGGTTGTCAGAATCGTTCCTGCATGGTCCGCAAGAACGAGGAATACCTCCTGCACCGTGCCGTGACGCTGCTTCAGGATGATCCGCGCACGGTTCTGGCCACCGACGGCACGATGCCTTCGGCCGTATCCGAAGCGTTGGAGACGAACGGCTACCATGTCGAGATGCTGGCGTATTCTTCGGGCGATTACGGGGAGGCCCCTGACGCTCCCGTGGAACCCGATCCTGCGGCGTATGAGGACGAGGAGGCGTTTGCGGCCGCAAGGGCCGCGTATGAATCGGACCTCGCAGCATTTACGGAGTTGACGCGCGAGCTGGAATATCGGATTTCGGAGGGCCGGGTACGCAAGTACGCCGTCATCGGAGCGCTCGATGTGGATATTCGCTATGCGGAGGTCGAAGAGGAGCAGAAGGAGGTGGTGCTGGACGACGGCCGCAAAGTCGTCGTGGCCGTATTGCCCGAATCGCCGGTCGAGAGTCTTCAGCGGCAGGATCTCCGCAACCGTCAGATCTGCTACGAGCATATCACCTCGGATATGAAGGATCTGTTCTACGAGACCCGGATCACGAACAAGCCGTTGCAGAAGGAGGAGACGCAGATGTTCTACTACGCGGTGATGAAACACCTCGGAGATGAACGCCTGCGTCAGTGCGGCATCAAATCCCGCGAGAAGTGGTGTGTGACAAAGGAGGAGCGCTTCGCGGCCGCCGGACGCCTCACCGAGAAACAACACGCGGCCTTGCTGCGGACGTTCCTGCTGAGTTTTTTCCGGCAGAACGCACCGGATTACAACTGCACGGACGAGGTGCTCGACACGAAACTCATGTGCCGCTTCGCCGACCTGAATTTCGAGGAGCAGAGCCGGGCGGTGCAGCAGAAGCATCTTTCGATCTTCGAGAAGCGTCACGACAGGTTGCAGGAGCGTATCGACGGCATCCGCGCGCAGGAGGAAGAGCGGCTGATGGCCGAGATGGAGCAGCCGGAGCCGGAGTTCGAGCCGGAAGATCTTCCGGCCGAACAGGAAGAGACGCCTGCGGCCGACGATCCGCAGCCTGCGATGCCGACGCTGATTCCCGTGGAGCCGGAGTGCGACCCGAACATGGAGGAACGATCGTTCGACGTCGCACAGGCGGCGTGATCGGAACGGACTGAATACGTGCAACGGCCGGAGCGGTTCATCCGCTCCGGCTTTATTTAGTTATCGTTATGAAGAATCAAACCATAGATACGATCGCTCCGCGTTTCGCGGAGCTGATGATCCGCAAGATCGAGGCGCTGACGGAAGACTGGCGGCAGCCGTGGATCACGGACATGACGCAGGGGCTTCCCCGCAACCTGCGCGGCACGCCTTACCGTGCAGGCAACCTGCTGCTTCTGATGATCCTGACGGAGATGGAGAAATACAGCGCCCCTGTTTTTCTGACGTTCCGGCAGGCGAAGGAGGAGGGGCTGAACATCCGCAAGGGCGCATCGGCGTTTCCGGTCTATTTCTGGAAGGTGTACCTTCGTCATAAGGAGACGCGCAAGCCGATCTCTTCCGAGGAGTACGGACGGCTCACGGCAGAGCAGAAGAAATGTTACGCCGCGATTCCCGTCGTGCGCTACTATCCGGTCTTCAACATCGACCAGACCGACATGCCGCAGACGCAGCCGGAGCGTTACGCACGCCTTACCGAGCATCGGAGACCGGAGGATCATTCGGACGGCTTGCGCTGCGAAGCGCTCGACCGGCTGGTCGAACGGCAGGAATGGGTCTGTCCCGTCGAGTTGAAATACAGCGCGGAGGCGTTCTTCTCACCGTCGCTCGACCGTATCATCTGTCCGCTTAAATCGCAATTTCCGGAGGGCGCGGCCTTCTACGGAACCCTGCTGCACGAGATGACCCACAGTACGGGTGTAAAGGAGCGTCTCGGCCGCAGCTTCGGCATACGCCCCGGCAATGAGAAGTACGCCCGCGAGGAACTCGTCGCCGAGTTCACGGCGGCGCTGTGCGGCGCTACGCTGGGCTTTGCCACGACGCCGCGCGACGAGAACGCCGCCTACCTGAAGCATTGGCTCGGCACGCTGCGTCGGGAGCCGGTCTACCTGTTCGACATACTGGTCGACGTGAACCGCGCGGCCCGGATGATCTTCGAACACCTGCGAGAGGACATGGACACTGCGGCCGAAGAACCGGCCGATGCTGCGGCATGAGCCATCCGATATTCGGAGAGACCCTGCAATCGAACGGTTGCAGGGTTTTTTATACGAACCAAACCATAACTATTATGACGGATCGAATACATGGGTATTATACCCTCGACACGCTGCGGATGCTCAATCCGCTCTACGACTACGAACACCGCATGACGGAACAGGACGTCGATGCGGTCAACGCGCTGCGGGCGCATATCGAATCGACACGCAGTTTCGCGACGGTCGGCGACCGAATCGCCTATACGGACCGTTACGGGAATTTCTATAAGGATGCGCTTTTGGCCTCACGCGAGGTCGATGGGGGCGATCGGGTCTGTCTGGTACCATTCGTTCCCTTTACCCGGGCGGTGCGGGACGGTGTGCAGTGCCATGCCGGCGGCGGCCCGTGGGTGACGCTCGTCGGCGGCGAGATCTTCGGCACGGGCCCGCGCATGGGCGAATTTCAGATCTGGGGCCACGACGGCCCCTGCGGGAACGGAGCGATTCGCTTCGAGGCCGAGGTGCAGGGCTGGCGGTACAACGAGCCCGATCCGCTCTACGGGGATTTCACCACCGCGGCATGGCGCAAGCTGCTTATCTACCGGATTCGGCAGCCCAACGGAAAAGACCTCTACGGCGGGCAGGGCTGGGAGCTGGGCGGCGAGACGGACTTTCAGGCGTTCGTGCGCGACTACAAGGCGACGGTATTCGAGGGGCACTCGCTCCGACAGCTCGTCGTCTGGTGCTATCACCACAGAGAACGGCCGCTCACGCCGGAGGCGTGGGATGCGCTCGACGCTCCGATTGTCAAGCACTGTATCTACAACGCCCCGCAGCCCGTGAAGGTCCTTTACGACGATGAGCGGCACGAGCGGATCTGTTGTTACGTGCCCCCGAAAACATATTTCCGTTAACCTTATCATACCGATCATTATGAGTCACGAAATCATCGAAAACATCTTCATCACTGCCGACCGGCGCGTGATCGTCTGCCATGCGCCCGGCAATATCGAGCCACGGGTCTTCCAAGAGGAGGAATACGGACCTTTGACCACACTGCTGCGCGAAGAGGGATACAAACGTCTGGAGGAGGAAATCCTCTATCTCTTTTTTCTGGGTGTCTGGCAGAACGACTTGCGGCACGGCCGTGCCGTCGCCCGCGCCATCGAGCAGGAGCGGATGGATGTGTACGAACTTTGGGAGCGATGCCATCGGGACGAAGCCATCCGACGGCGGTTTATCCGGCATCTGGCCACCTATCTCGAACCGTTGGCGGTCGAATTGCCATATCCGTCGGAGTCGAACTTATAACTTTCATACGATGAAAATCATGTGTCAGAAGCACTACGACGAAGTGGTGCGTTATGCCGAACGAATCGGCGACGAAACATTAGAAGAGCGGTTGAATCACCTGACACGGTGGGAGCGGAATCCGAACCGTCCCTGTGAAATCGAGCTGTATAAGGACTTCGCGCCTTATTCCTTCCTTTTCAAGCAGCGCTATGCCGACGGCAGCATCGGCGTCATCGGAGGACTGGTCTATCACGGCACACCCGATCGTTCGGGATGTTACTGCGAGCCGAGAGTCCACGGCTGGGAGATTCATACGTGACAAGAAGCTCCGGCAGAGATTCCCGCTGTACGGAGTGTGCCGAAAACGGGAAACAAGTAAAATGGTTGAAAATCAAAAAAGATCAAGACAATGAAAAGGACGAAGGAAAACGTCGTTTTCTGCTATTTCACTTATATGCAGGACGGCTGGTGCGAAGAAGAATGCCGCACGATTTTCGGCGCGCGGGCCGACGCCGTGTGGATTATGTGGTGTAAGAATCTTTCGGCGGGAGCATCCGGCAGCGGCCTGTTTTACTTGGCGTTGGATAAGGACGATAAGATACGGTTGGTCGACCGTGCCGTTCGATCCGTCGAAAAACGGATCGACGACGAGTCGCAGGTGCTCGTTTGCGATGAATGCGGCTCGCGCCGAATACAGATGATGGCATGGGTCGATCCCAATACGTCGGAGTGTGCATCCTCGATAGATACGGATTCTGACGATCAATGGTGCGACACGTGTCAGGAGCACGTATGGTTCTGTTCTCTGGCAGGATTTGAACAGCGGCTCGACGCATGGTGGGTGTCGACGGACCTCTCGAAGAAGGAAAAGATCACGGGACTGTGCCGGACGGACTTTCCCGCAGGTGACGACTGCCGGGCGTTTGTGGAAGCCTGCAATGCGTGGTGGCGGGCACATGACTACGAAGGGCGACGCGCCCTGTGGATGGAGCATGACGATAGCCGAGTCGCGGCAGATGAAAGGGAGGAAGAAGAGATCGATTGCGAGTGATTCGTTTCTTGCGGAATTCGGACACGATGTAACCGGCAACCTGCAAAGGTTGCCGGTTATGAATCGTCCGTGCCGGGATGTATCCGGAGCGATGTGGCGAAAAATACGGGACGATAGAACGGTCTAAAATACTATAAAGCCCAGTTTTTTCGTTAATAGACCGGTCATGCTGTCGATATTATCATACCGTATAGTAGAGAGTCTCGGCAGCAGGATCGAATTACGAACGAATGACGTACAAATATGACGAAAGCGGAAGTAGTAAAGCAGATCGCCCGTGAAACGGGTATCGAGGCCGTAACGGTTGCGGCCGTTGTGGAAGAATTTATGGAGCAGGTGCGCAAGGCGCAAAGCCGCAAGGTGGATGTCAGCCTGAGAGGCTTCGGAACTTTTCTGGTCAAGCACCGCAAGGCGAAGACGGCGCGTAATATCTCCAAGAATACGACGGTGATCGTTCCCGAGCGGGATGTCCCGGCATTTAGGCCGTCGAAGGAGTTTGTGAAGCTGCTGAAATGAGCCAACGAATAACGCCGAGATGTCTCGGCGTTATTTCGTTAATCGTTGGTATAGAACATTGGGGAATCCTTTTTCCCTTTTGTTTTATAATCAAGATAATCTTTATAATGTCTCGATACAGATTGTTGAGAAAATTTCTTCAAAAAATGAATGACTACAAACATTATGGCTGCAATAATTCCAATTCCAATCACTATGGCTATGATACCACATTGGGCATAAATACAAGCTAACCATTTACGCATAACTACATAAAGCGAAATAATCAACAATATAATCCAAACGCAAAACATAAATCCGCTGGTAAGTTGATTGATCTTGGATACGGAGTATGGGAATCCGCCAATCCCGCATATAGGCTTGTGCTCAGGACATTTCAATATCTTGAATATCGGACCGTAATGTCTGGTGATTTGTTGAGCAATATGATCTTCCCAGTTCTCCTGCCAATATTTGCTGCCGCGATTGGCCAAATACCACCCCCAAGAAAAGACGACACCGCACAGTGCGAGTACCGATAGAAATATGTTGCTCTCTGGATCGGTATCTTTTTTTGTATATACCAAAGCATAAGCCGCAATAATGGCTGCACTGAACGCCCAATAGTAAGTCGTCCGTTTCCAATATAAATCAATCTCGAACTTGCGGGTTTCGAGGGCTATCTCGCACAGCTTTCGATCTATCTCGTCGATGGTTCCACCTCCGGAGGATGGTTGCGGCTGTCCACCTCCGTTCGAGGGGGATTGTGATTGTGTACCTTTACTCGCAGAGGCTTGCGCCTGTTTACGTCTGTGATTCTCAAACTCCTCCCAATACGCCTCTTCAGTCATAATCTCTTTCATGGTCCCAATGATTTTAAGTTCGGATTCTCAAATATACGAATATCGGGTGATATTCTGTAATATTGCTATCGTTTTCAAGGCTATTTCATATTGTCGAAGTCGAAGCGCAGCTGCACGCAGTCGGCACAGGCTTCGGGCGTGTTGCCCACCGTGAGGCCGATGAGTCGCACCCTGCGGCCGTGGAAATCGACGCCCGCGAGCAGCTCCTCCGATACGCGGCGCAGCGTTTCGGCGGAGTCGACAGTCGCAAAGAGCGTCTTCGAGCGGGTGATCTGGCGGAAGTCGTCGTATTTGAGTTTCAGCACCACGGTCTTGCCCCGGAACTCGTGCCGCAGGATTCGGCCCCATACCTCCTCGCGCACGGCCGCTAACTCCATACTCAGCCGCATGCGGTCGCCGGTATCCTCGGCGAAGGTCGTCTCGGCGCCGACCGACTTGCGCACGCGGTGGGGCTCGACCTCCCGCTCGTCGATGCCGCGCGCATAGCCGTAGTAGGCATGGCCGGCCTTGCCGAAGCGCTGCACGAGCGCCGCCTCGTCCCACTGCCGCAGATCGGCGCCCGTATGGATGCCCATGCGGTGCATCCGTTCGGCCGTCACGGCACCGATGCCGAAGAAGCGCTCGACGGGCAGCGCGGCGACGAACGCCTCGACCTCGGAGGGCGCGATCGTGAAGAGCCCGTCGGGCTTGCGGTAGTCCGAGGCGATCTTGGCCAGCATCTTGTTGACCGACACGCCGGCCGAAGCCGTCAGCCCCGTCGCTTCGCGTATGCGCGTCTTGATCTCGCGGGCCACGAGCGTCGCCGAGCGCAGGTGCGTCACATCCAGAAACGCCTCGTCGAGCGACAGCGGCTCCACCAGCTCGGTGTATTCGCGGAAGATGTCGCGGATCTGCTGCGACACGGTCTTGTAGAGGTCGAAACGCGCCGGCACGAAGATCAGATCGGGACACAGCCGCCGCGCCGTCACCGACGGAAGGGCCGAACGCACGCCGTAGGGGCGCGCCTCGTAGCTGGCCGTCGCGACCACGCCGCATTCCAGCGGACGGAACGCGCCGCTTCGGCGCATGGCGTCGGCGAGCGAGAGTCCGCGCACGACGGCGTCGTACAACTCCTCGAACAGGGCCTTCGCACGCCGGTCCTCCTCGCCCTCGATGAGCAGTCGGAATGCCGCCGAGAAGTCGAGTCCTGCACCGAGCAGCGCATGCAGCTCGGCGTAGAACATCTCGCGCCGGGCGTCGGAGAGTTTATGGGTGGTCGTCTTCATATCCGTATCCGTTTTCGATCTCGGCGATCGCCTTCTCGTATCGTTCCCGTGCGGGCCGCAGCACGGGGAATTTCAGCGTACGCCCCGACATGCCGATCTCCAGCGTGTCGGAGGCCGCGTCGCAGCGCACGAGCCGCATCGGCCCGACACGCCGCAGCAGCGTATCGCGGAACTCCCCCGCGACGTACAGCACCGCCGAGTCGCCGACCGCCAACGCCGTCTCGCGCCCCGCACGGTAGAGGTACAGCGGCTCGCCTGTGCCGCCGCCCTCCCCGCCGCGGACGCTGTCGGCTGCGGCGAGCAGCTGCCCGATGCGGAAGATCCCGTCGCGCTGCCGTCCTGCCTCGACGAGCACAGCCGTACGCCGTGCGACGAGTTGCGAGAGGAGCGTCAGGGCCTCCATGGCGGCCAGAAAGACGATCCCCGCCACGAGCATCATCACCAGCGTTTCCGCGAGCGTCGATCCGTGCAGCGTATGTTTCACTCGGCACATTCCACCAGCTGTCTGTGTACGATCCGTTTGCGGCTGCCGTCGATGCGGACTTCGATCGTGATCTGTTGCACATCACGGTATTGCCGATACGGCTCCACGCGCACCGTCGCTACGCCTCCGCCGTACCGCTCGACGTACGTGCCTGCGGGCCACAGCCCCGAGGCGTACTTGCCGAAGAGGCACCGTGCGCGGTATTCGGCCTCGGCGACCGCCGGCGCATCGTCGTCGCGCAAGGTCAGGCGGGGCAGCAGCTCCATCGTCGCGGCGAACGCGACGAGCAGGACGACAGCCGCCACGACGGCTTCGACGAGCGATGCCGCGCGCAGCCTTCCGGCCGAGGGGCGTCTCAGTCGACGCATACGGTCTCCTTTCTGCGCAGTGTGTCGGCGCCGTCGTGCCACAGCGGCTGCGCCGTGGCGGGGTTTTCGAGCAGCGCGACGTCGTAGAGCATATCCTTGTAGTAGCCCTGCGGCGAGAAATAGACGGCCTGCCTGAGCTCCGCACGCCCCGCGACGATGCCCTGCACGTGAGCCGCGCCGTCCGCATAGAGGAGTCCCCGTACGCGCGCCGTGCGCGACTGGCGGTAGGAGGCGGTCATCTTCCGGTGCCGCACGGTATCGCGGACGATGACATAGCCGTCCGCCGTCGCCCGGTGGCCCAGCTCGGCGTAACGTCCGGCGCAGATGCCCGATGGATACTCCAGCACGGCGCGCGGCTCCACGACGACCGTGTCGCGTGCGAAGAGCTGCGCCGCGATGCGGGCTCCGCTGCCGACCGTGATCTTGCGGGCGCAGACGAGCAAGTGTTCCAGCCGGCAGGTCGAGTCGATGCGCAGCTCGTCGGCTGCGAGCACGATCCGCCCGCGCAGCGTGCAGCCGCCGATCTCGGCCGTGCCGAGGCGCAGGGTGATGGTCTGGTCGCGGAACGATACGCCGAGGCTGTCGGGCAGCTCGTCGGTGACCGGCTGCCGTCCGGCTTCGGCGTGCAGCGCCGCAATGCGTGCGACGACCTCGGCCGAAGGTGCGGGAAGCGTCGCTGCCGAGCGGCGGATCCTCCCCTGTGCGACGGGGGCGCCGCGGTAGAAGTCGGCCCCCACGCGCCCATAGACGAGCCCATTCTGCGGCAGGCGGAGTATTCCTTGCAGGTAGGTGCTGCCGGCGAGGGTGACGGCCGTGCGGGCATCGGCATAGCGGAGCGTCTGTGCGGGATCGGGCTCGGCGCCGACGATGCGGCAGACGGAGAGGAGCGAGTCGGCCGTCGTGATGTGCAGCAACTCGTAGAGGCCCCACGGCTCGCGGCGCACGAAGAGGCGCGACTGCGGCAGGGAGTCGTAGAGCAGATAGCCGCCGCCGGCGGTCAGCGTCCGATCGTCGGGATGCAGGCGGTAGAGCAGGGCGGCCGATTCGACGTCGGCGCGCGCCTGCCGCAGCCGCTGCGTGCGCACGAAGAGCAGCGTCTCGTGCTCCCACAGCGCCAGCAGACCGAGCATTGCCATGAGCATCACCAGCGTGACGACCACCACCGTCGGCAGCACCGAACCGTGCAGGTATCCGTTCGCTCCTCTCATCTATTCGCATCGTTTTACGCCGCAGACCGTCCCTTCGCGTTCGAGGTAGAGCGAGTCGCGGTCGGTGCCCATCAGTCGGAATCCTGCGGCCGTGTCGCGCAGGCTCAGTTCGTACTGTCTGCCGCCGATCGTCAGGATGTGGAGTGCCTGTCCGCCGACGGTCACCGTCGCCAAGTGCGAAAGCTGCACCCGCTCGCGGCGTTTGGGCTCGGCTTTTTTCGCGGGCGGCAGGCGGCGCACGACAGGCCGCGGAGCCGCCGCCTGCGGTCGGGCGGCGTCTTTCAGGAAGGGGTCGGGGTAATTCAGCCGCAGGGTCTCGGCGACGGTCGGCGCTGGCGTCGGAGCGTCGGTCGCAGGGCGCACATCCGGTGCGGCGGGCCGTGCCGGCGCGAGGATCCGCCACGCCACGACGCCCCAGACCGCCACGACGGCTGCGAGCAGCAGACAGGTCGTCCAGCGCGATTTCATGGTTCGACGGATTCGGGATTGTCCGACTCCTCCGGCACCTCGGGCTCGGGTTCTGTGGCGACCGTAAGTTGCAGCGTCGCCGAGCGGGTCTCGTAGCCGGCGTTGAAAGCCGCAACTGTCCATTCGTAACGGCCCGCTTCGAGCGTCAGGCGGCAGCCGTAGCTGCGTGCAAGGCCCAGCGTATCGGCCGCGAGGAGCGTGTCGGCGACGATCCGGCCGGCCTCCGCGAACGAGGGTGTCACGACCCGCAAGGCATAACCCGAGGCTCCCTCGACGGCCTCCCAGCGGAAAGTTACCTCGCCCGGCGGAAGTTCGGCGCCGTTCGTCGGGGCGATCACCCGGGCGGTGTGGCCCGAGATATCTTCTTCGAGGATGTCGCACGAGACGCCGAGCAAGAGAGACAGGAATATTCCGATCGGCCAAAGACTCCTCTTCGGCGGCTGGGGGCGTCGCATCGAAGATGCGAGCCGCCGAAGAGGGCAACGCCGCAGCGTTGCGATTCGAGCAAAAATAGAGTGTGTCATTATTCAAGGTTCAAAAATCGGTTGTTGTACATAGAGTGTCAGCACGAGCTGCGGCCGGCGGGTGCGGGGTTGCACGATGGTCTGCCACTCGGCCGATCGCAGGCGGCAGGCGGGCAGACGTCGTTCGAGGGCGTCGACCGTGCGCAGCAGCTCGGCGAACGGCCCCGTGAGCGTCAGCTGCGCCGTGTGGATCTCGATTCCGTCCTGTTGCAGCGTCACTGCCGGCACGTAACCCGTCGCGTGTACGCCGGCCGGAGCGAAGCGCCGCACCGAGTCGAGCAGCCCGCCCGAGAGGATCAGCTCGGGGGCTTCGACGGCCGACGGCACGGCCGCTCCGGCCATCGGGGCCGTCGGGACGAGCGCCTCCAGCCGCCGTTCCAGCCGGCGGCACTCCCGCCATGCAGCGAAGGTGTCGTGCAGGGCGAAGCGCCACGCCATCCACGGCAATGCGACGACGAGCAAGGCCAGCAGGCCGAGACCCCGGTATCTGTACGGCATATTCATAGTCCGATCTCGATGCGGAATACGAGCCGTTCGGCGTCGCGCTCCCGTTCTACGTTCGTCAGCCGCACCGTGCGGCAGCGCGCCGCCCCCGCAAGGCGCTCGACGAAGGCCGAGACGTCGTCCGCCGCCGGAGCCGTGCCCGCGACGACAGCCGTCCGCTCCTGCCGCTGCAAGGGCTTCCCCGCCTCGAAGCGTACGGCGAGCGGTTCGACGGCCAGCCGCGTCAGCACGACCTGCTCCGGCACGGCCGCCGTGATGCGGTCGCACAGCACAGCGCGCGGCACGGACGGCTGAGCCGAAAACTCCTCTAACAGCGCCCGCTGGCGGGTCGTAACGTCGGCGGCGGTCGAGGCGGTGCGTTCGCGTACCGACAGCTCCGCCTGCAAGGTTCGGCTGCGGGTGCCCAGCGACGGAGCGAGGGCGGCATTGGCGGCGAGCAGACAGAGGAAGAACCCAAGCACCGGCAGTGCCACCCGCCGCACGACGGCCTGCGCCAACGACGACCCTTCGGCCGTGGGGCGCAGCAGCTGCCGCCAGCGAAAGCCCTCCCGCCAGCGTGCCGCGGCGGCGTCGGGCGCCAAAGCGACGAAAACGGCCTGCGGATGGATGCCGGCTCCCGTCAGTTCGGCCAGCACTCCGTGCAGCCGCTCGCGCCGTACGAAAGCCAACTGCCTTGCGGATTCGGTGGATAGAAAGGTTGCGGTGTCGGCCGCGACCCGCGCGGCGAGCTGCGAGCCGGCGGGTTTCGCGACCGTGCCGTGGCCCGACACCGTGACCGCGGCGACGCCTTTGGCGACCGCCGCCGAGTCGTAGTCCGTCTGCTGCGGCTCGCAGCCCGCCCGGCAGCGCCACGCCGCGATCGTATGGCCGTCGGGTGTCAGCGTGACGTCCAGCACCCAGACGGGGCCGAGGATATAGGGGAAAAGGTTCATTCTACGACCGTGGGTTTGATGAAGATATTGAGCGTGCGGTCGACCTTGTTGCGCTTCTCCTTGCCGAAGAACCACTTGATGACGGGCACGCGTGCCAGAAACGGCACACCGCGCGAGGAGTTCTCCATCGTGTTGCGATCCAGCCCGCCGAGAAGCACCATCTCCTCGTTCTGCACCTTGACGATCGACTTGAAGCTCCTCGTGGCCGTGCCGGGCGGGGCGTCCTCGGCGGCGCGGTCGGTGAACTCCGTCTGCTCGAACTCGATTTCGAGGGTTATGTGCCGATCCTCAGAGACATAGGGCGTGACCTTGATCGAGAGGTTGGCATCGACCGACTTCCACTGGTAGGACTCCGACGAAATGGGGTTCTGCGTACCGTAGTAGTTGTTCTGCACCTCCTTGTAATACTGCGTCTCGCCGCTGGTGAGCACCGCCTCGTGACCGTTCAGGGTCGAGAGCTTCGGCGTGGAGAGCAGGCGCACCACCCCGTCCTCCTCCAAGGCTTGCAGGCTCAGGTAAAAGTTCGGCGTCACGCGCCCCAAATTCACCGTGCCGCTGACACGCCCCAGCAGGTCGTTCACCGCCCCGGCACCGAACGTCATGTCGACGCCCGGCGAGAGCGTCCCGGACGTTTTCACAGCACGGTCGCCCACGCCTGCGCCGATGCCGATCTCGTGGATCTTGCTTTTGGTGACGTCGGCGATCAGAATCTCCATCGTCACCATCGGAACGGGCTTGTCGATGCCGCGCAGAAAGGTTTCGACACGCGCCACGTCGCGCCGGTCGCCCGAGAGGATCAGGGCGTTCAGGTCGGGGAAGGTCTTCACCGCGACGTTCTGCTTCAACGCCTCGGGGATGATCCCCTCGACCTGCGACACGGCGCGGTAGACGAGCGGCAGGACCGTCGCCGACGCGAGACCATCCGTCGCGGCCGCGCCGAAGATCCAGACGCCCCGCTCGCAATAATAGCTGTAGGGCGAGCCTTTGAGCAGCACCGAGAGCAGCGTCTCGAAATCGGTATTCTCGACCCAGATGCCGGCCGTGAGGTTCACGGGCGACTGGAAAAAGTAGTCGAGCCGCAGCTCGTCGCACAGGTCGAGAATCACCTCCTGCACGTTGCCCCTCGCGATGCGCGCCGTGATGCGCCCCAGCGAGTCCACACGCAGCTCGTCGGGCGTGAACTGCCGCCGGCGCGTATAGGCAGGGCCTGAGGACGTCTTGCCGCCCTGCGCGGCCGGCTCCGCGCGCCACAGCGTCCACACGTCCTGCGCATCCCGCTCGGCAAGCAGACCGTTGACCGCGGCGAGCGTCCGCAGCGCGTCGTCGAAGGGCATGCGCCGCACGTAGCCCGAGACCTTGCTATCGTACAAAGGCTCGGGGACGACGACGTTGCGCGACGACAGCCGCGCGATCTTCTTCGCCACGTCGATTAACCGCTCGCCGCGCAGGTCATAGGAGAGCGTCGTATCGGCCGCAGCATAGGCGATGTCGGGATCGGGTGTCGGAGCAGGCGGCGTTGCGGCCGGAAAGACCGAGAGGATGTTGCCCGATGCGGCCGCATCCAGCCGGTATTCGCGGCAGAGGAACCGCACCAGATCGTCCACACGGGCCCGGCGGAAGTTGCACGACACGGGGATGTTCTCCACGCCGCGCACCGACACGTTCACGCCGCTTGCGCGCGCGATGTTGCGCAGCAGCTCCGACAGCGACAACCGCCCCGACGTGACATCTACCTCGCGCCGGAATGTCGAGTCGCGCCCGACGAGTGCCGCCAATTCCGCGTCGATGCGCGACAGACGAAGGGAGTCGGGGTCGGACGGCGGATTCGGCGCAACCGTCCGATGGAGTGAATCCGAAGACGGGTTCACACCAGCGGATATTTCAGTCCGCTGTGCCGGACAGAGCGCAGGCAGAATGCAGAGAAGGGACAGAAGCGTAAGGATGTATCGGCGGTTCATAGGCTAATAGTTCAACAGGGGTATCACTTCGTCGAGAGAGGTCTGGCCGCGTCGGAACAGATCGACGACGGCGTCGCGCAGCGACGGGATGCCGCGTTCGGAGAGCAGCGGTGTGACGTCGGCACGACCCGCACGGGCCGCGGCCGCCAGCTCGTCGTCCAGCGGGATTACCTCGTAGACTGCCCTGCGGCCCGCATAGCCCGTGTAAAAGCAGCGTTCGCAGCCCACGGCCTCGAAATGACTCCCGGGCGCCGTCTCTCCCAACAGGCGCTGCACGATCGGGTCGGCCGCGACCTCGCGCTTGCAGTGTGGGCACAGAAGTCGCACGAGGCGCTGCGCGACGGTCATGACGAGCGTATCGGCGACCAAATAAGGATGCACGCCCATGTCGGCGAGCCGCGCTACGGCGCCCCACGCCGTGTTGGTGTGGATCGTCGAGAAGAGCAGGTGGCCCGTGAGCGACGAACGCACCGCCATCTCGGCCGTGGCCCCGTCGCGGATCTCGCCCAGCATGATGATGTCGGGATCCTGCCGCAGGAACGTGCGCAGCGCGGCCGTGAACGTCAGTCCGATCTCCTCCTTGAGCTGCACCTGATTGACCCCTTCGAGCGTGTACTCGATCGGGTCTTCGATCGTGAGGATGTTGTCCGTCAGGGCGTTCAGATGCCGCAGCGTGGCGTAGAGCGTCGTGCTCTTGCCCGAGCCCGTGGGGCCGCAGATCAGCACCATGCCGAAGGGCCGCGCGATGGCGCAGCAATAGTCGTCGTACTGACGCTCGGAGAAACCCAAGTTGCGCAGCTCCAGCAGCTCGACGCGGCGCGTCAGCAGTCGCAGCACGACCTTCTCGCCCCAGATCGTCGGCAGCGTCGAGACGCGCACGTCGAACTTCTCGCCGTCGCGGTCGTAGCCGATGCGCCCGTCCTGCGGCAGCCGCTTTTCGGAGATGTCGAGCGAGGCGAGGATCTTGATCTGGTTCACCAGCGGCATGTACTGCGCCCGCTCGACGACATAACGTTCGGCGAGCTTGCCGTCGATGCGCATACGGATGCGACAGCGCTGCTCGTAAGGCTCCAGATGGATGTCGCTGGCGTTGTCGCGCAGCGCCTCGCCGACGAGCGCGAAGAGGAACTGCCGCCCCTGTCCGATCTCGGCCGTGCGGCCCGTCGCGGCGGCGCTTGCTGTCTGCGCTCCGGGGCGGTAATGTTGCAGCAAAAGCCGTTGCAGGTCATCGGCGGCGATCGGCACGACTTCGACCTGCCAGCCGTAGAGCACCTCCAGCTCCTCGACGGCCTCCGCATAGTCGCGGGACTGCTCGCCGTAGCACCGCACCGTGCCACTCCCGCAGTCGAACGGCACGAGGCGGTATTCGGCGGCCTCCTGCGCCGTGAGCAGGCGGAGGATCTCCGTGGGGATCTGTGTCGGGGTTACGGCCATAAGCCAAGGAATCGAAAGGCCACCCAGCCTGCCAGTGCGATGCCGCCCGCGCCGACGAAGGGGATCGTGCGCCGCCGACGGCCGCGGCAGACCCACCAGAGGAGGGCGACGACGCAGGCGGCGATCAGAAACCACAGAAACTCCGTCGGTGCGAACAGCGGTGCGACGGCAAGCAGGAAGAGGGCGTCGCCGGCACCGACGGAGTGTCTGACCGCGAGCCGCCGCAGGCGGAGATAACCGACCAGAAGCATTCCCGACAAAAGCAGCAGCGCGGCATTGCCTGCCGTTTGCAGCAGCATCGTCCGCCAGCCCTCCGTCAGCCACGCTGCGGCACCGGCCGAGACGCCCAGTACGGCCAGCCACGACACGCTCACGCGCCGCGTGCGCCAATCCTCGCAGGCGAGAACGGCGGCGGGAACGAGCGGCAGGAGGTATGGCCACGAGCGGAGCATAGGGCGTCAGTCTTTGACCGTTTCGCGCAGGTTTTTGTCTTGGTCGATCTCCCAGACGTTGTAGACCCCGTCGCCGTCGAAATCCACGACGGCCGTGGCCGTAGCGCGGAACCCGTGCTCCGAAGCTTCGACGATCTCGATGCGGTAGTTGGCCTGCCCGCCGTCGCTCACCAGCCGCGACTGCTCGAAGCCCAGCTCATCCAACGACGACGAATAGCGCGAATAGGTGTAGAAGTTCGACCGCTGCAACGTGTGCAGATAGGTAAGCTGCTGCTGCGCTTCGGTGGCCTTGGCTCGCGAGATCAACGGCATCAGGTTCGGCAGCGCGATCAGCACCAGAATGCCGATGATGACCAGCACGACCAATAGTTCGGGCAGCGAAAAGCCGCGGAGACGACGACGGTAAGATTTCATGGTTCGGAATAAGTTTAGATCGAAATACTGTAGCAAAAGTAGGCGACGAAAGGCTCAAAATCCAGAAAATCGCAGGGATAATAACGACGACAATAACTTTTCAAATCACTGATTATCAATCGCTATTTCGGATAAAATGAATGACGAAATGTTTCAAACGGTATCAACTGTTTTCCGTTGTCGGCGGATTATAGGGTTTACGGTCGGTCAATTTCTGTTGAATACGATGGTATTTAGTATATAAATTACTGGTTTTCTTTAAGTTGAATACAACACACAATTCACGGTGCGTGAAACCGACTTCCAGAAGCAGGCAAAGCAGGCGTTCGTCTTCCTTCAATTTCGGAAAACGATTTTTTGGCTCTTCGATCAGCGTATAGGATTTCAACTCCCGAATATTTACCTTATCTTTGAATTTGTCGAGAAACACTGCCGGCGACTCCCGATAGGTGTAACACAAATCGAGCAGGCTGCGGATCAGGCGCAGCTGTTCGGTCGAACGGTATCGTTGTGACGCGGCACGTTTCTTCTGCCGAAAGAATATGTACAGCAGGAAGCAGGAGAATAGTGCCAATACGGTAGTGGAGACTTCCCATAGCGGAAAGCCACTCGCGAGAGACATTTCGGTTCGATAATTGATGTAGGAATTTTCAGATGCAAGGATGGGTATGGCATCCGCAAATTGCAGAGGCAGAAATCTGCCTCCCGGAACAATAAACAATAAGTGCTTCATAATGATTTTTGGATAGTTTCATCATAAAGCACGAACCAAAACTCGCATTCCCAAGGAGCTCCAATTCCCAACAAATAGCAAGTCAGGTTCGTGCTGTTTTTTACAACACCAACCTTCGACTTGTTTAATCCTATTTGTTTACGGTAAGTTTGGAGACTTAGGGAATGGAATAAACAGCCAAGAAACGGTTCTTATGTGTTAATTTCTATTTTTTCTCTCTAAAGTGGTTTTTATCTTTCAAACAAATATAGAGAATATTTAATGGATTGTCAAGTGTTGAAGTCATTTTTTCCGTGATTCATCCGTAAATCGACATTTATAAATTTCCTTTCGTTCGGCGCCTTGCAAGGCGCCGAATCTTTTATACATATTTCCAATCGGCTGTTAATCAGCCGTGTAGCGCCTCGTACAGGTTTGTCAGTCAATTTTAATACTTATATTGCTGCATATCAGTTATATACGAATATTGTATGGACAAAGAAATCTCTTCGGCTGGAACTACCGAAAGAGAAGGTGTTTAATTTCGTAAAAAGGATCCTCCGTCTAACTTCTTATCTAAAATCAATCCTATGAGAACTTTTCAAGTAATAATTGCGAATAGATTTAAAAAGTCACAAGGGATAAGGTGAAATTGTATATAGTCATAGCCATCTTATTCTATTGCCTTCGAACTATTTGTATTCATAGATGAGATAATCGAGAATACGGTAAGTTGTTGATTGTCATATCTGTAATGTAGTGTGTCGATTTTGTCGGTATAATATTACATATTTGGTGCTGATAATCAATATGTTGCAACTTGTTTGACAGCATTAAGAATCTTTGTTTTAGAAGATAATTCCAATTACAATGGGCTAAATTTGTCAGAAACAACAATCTCCATTTATTAAATCTATGAAACAAACCTCTTTCTGCTCGAAAACATGGCTCATCCTGTTTGTCATGTTATTTATTCTCGGTGAAGCCAAAGCTCAATCTTCACCCCACACGATTGGGACCCATTCACCTTATAGTGACGGTTTTTTCAGGCCACAAACACCTGATGTCTGGAATATGATTAGATATGGTGATGCAAATATCGATTATTATAGCGGAACGCTGGGACTGGGAATTCCGGTCTATACCTATAAAGATTCTGACTTCGAGATACCGGTTTCTATCGATTATGCTTCGAATGGCTATCAACCGGGAAGCGATTGTGATGTAGTGGGACAAGGTTGGTATCTCAATGTCGGTGGTGCTATTACCCGAGAAGTACATGGCATTCCAGATGAAACTTGGCAAAGCTTCGATTGGAAATGGCAATTCTACGACACGACGCTTACATACCCTGATATTGAAGAAGATGATTTCAGATCATTGCAAATATTTGGATATTGGACTTTATACAATGATAACAGTAAATCCATTCAGCCTGATTATGTTTATTACGGGAAAGCAGGAAAAGAATACATGCCTATTTGGAGGTACACAGAGAATCGCGGGTCTGGGGTTGAAACAGAACCCGATATATTTCATTATAACTTTATGGGGTATTCAGGTTCTTTCATTCTTCAACCCAATGGAAAAATCAAAATTTTCAATAGCAACACTCCCGTAGGAGAGATGCGGATTGAATTTCTTATGGATGATTCTCAACCATTGGAAAGTTCAGTCGTAATTACCACGGGAGATAAAACCAAATATTATTTTGGTCAAACTCAATATGCAACAACCGAAACGACAAACTGGTCTTCGAGCAATGACGATGAGTATATCGTCCATACATGGAAACTCTCAAAAATTGAAAAGCCTAACGGGGCTTTTGTCGAGTTCCTTTTTGCGGAGAATAACGGTTGGTCCAGCGCTCGAAGTGTAAATATTACGCTGGATCATATGACCGTAAAATCAGGGCAAGATAGTCCGATCGAGATTTGGAAAGGAGAGTCAGCTCCCGATACTCAGACCATTACGTCTAATAAGTCGGTCGTACGGGATATTACTGGAATCAACTTCAATGGAAGATGTTCAATCTCCTTTCATTATTCCCCAAGTGGAGTAAACAGTCATACGAAACTGGATTCTATTTTAGTTTTCAGTCCTTTCCATAATCAGCCGGTCAAAAGCTGCTATTGCACGTACGGATATTCTTCAGGAATGAATCGTGTTATGTTCCTTAAAAAAGTTCGATTATCCGATGCCGGAGAATATTCGATGGAATATATTGATGAGGATGCACTATTTCCGTCGCCTGACACTTATGCGACCGATTGGTATGGTTATTACAATGGACGCCCAATTTCGATTCCGGCATCTCAAAAAGATAATATAGATAAAGTATCTTATATATTGAATTATACAAGAGTCTGCAATAGCATATATGCCCAAATGGGAATGTTAAAAAAGATTAATTATCCTACGGGCGGATATTCATTGTTTACTTATGAACCCAATTCATATAGCCGACAATGGAGTTCGATATATAACTCCGGAGAAAATTATACAACGAGCGGACTGCGGATTAAACAGATCGATACATTCTCCGACGATTCGATACAAACACAAAATCGGCGCTTTATTTATGAAACTGAGGAAGGTTTAAGTTCCGGAGTATTATTGCAACACCCGGATACTTATTTAGAATATCATGTAGAGGTCGTCGGTGTAGGTATCTCGAGAAAAGTTTTCTCGACACTTAACAATATAGGGTTTTCTAAAAGTTCTCATATCGAATATCTACGAGTCATCGAAGAACGTCGCAAAAATTCGAATATGCCGTTGCTTTCAAAGACTGAATATAATTTTTATTCGGCAAGTCTCAAAGGTGGTGATAGTGAAGCTGCTGATAATTATTCATTGTTTCATGACGATGAAATAAGTGACTCTAAAAGATGGTCGGCAAAAATAACAAACACAGGCTCAGAAATTAGTGATTGGATGCTTAGTTCCAATACGATGATCGGAAAAAAACTCAAATCAAAAATAGAGTACAATGCCGACAATAAAGTTGTATCGAATAGTGAGTATCATTATGGAGCGCATAAACAAAATACTGTATCTGAGAATATTTTCTCTGCACCGACACTGTTTTTAAGTAGAGTCGGCACTCACGATTATAATACATATTCATTGTATCAATCAGCGACTATTTCGAAATCATACAATGAATGTGGAGAGTTGATTTATTCCGATAAAGTATCTTATTCCGTCGATAGTCTCGGAAGGACTGCACAGATACTTCGTTCTGACAGTCGGGGCGATGAAATCTGTGATCGGTACACCTACTTGAATGCGGTACCAGCTTATCCAACCGATATAGTGCATACGGTAAACGGAAAAGTTTTCTCGGCGAAGCGATTCGATTATGTACAATCGGGTAATAATGACGATCACTATGTCCCTTCGGTGGTTTGGACCGGTGCCATCACCGGAGATTCTCCGTCGGGTGATGTTATGTATCGCGTTGACGTCACCTACAGCCACTACGATGCACACGGCAATCCTCGTCAAGTAACCGATAACAACGGAAAAACGACTTGCTATTTTTGGGGATACAATGGACGGCATATCGTCGCCAAGGTCGAAAATTCGACGTACAATATTTTGCTCGAATATGGTATCGGAACTACCTACTCCGAAGCGTTGCCTTCGGATGTCGAGGCTCAGCTGCGAAATGACGAGGAGGAGAATTTTATCGTTACTACCTACACTTACAAACCATTGGTCGGCGTAACGCGCATCACGGACCCGTCGGGTCATTCGGTCTGCTATGAATACGACGATAGCGGGAAATTGAAAATTATCCGCGATGACAAAGGCAAAGTGTTGAAATCCTATGATTATCATATTGTAACCGACAATCAATAAACAGACGTACACTATGAAAAAGATATATTTGTCGCTGGTGCTGTTGTTCGCCGGCCTGCAATCCGTATTTGCACAAATCATCTGGCATCCCGATCTGGGTACGCCTCACGCAGGGGCTGTCTCTCTGTCGTGGAATACACGCAGCTATCTGTTTCAAGTCGACGACGGCGATGAATTCGGCAATACAGGCGATATCTGGGACGCGCTCGATGCGCAGCTCCGGGCAGCCGGCATTACGTGGATCCGTGTGAATTCCGTCGAAAGCCCTGCTGACGGAACGTTCGAAGTATGGTTCGATCTGGATGAAAACAAGGACAATGCATCCCGCTCCATACATTTGGGGTACAGTTACAGTGCTTATTTTACCATCACGCAATTAAAGCAGGGTCAAGAACATTCCGAGGGTCTTCGTGCTGATCTGCCCGCGAATCGGAAGTTCGAGGTGCTGCCGGGCGGAGAGATATCGATCCAGCTGCATGGCCTGTCGGCCGGAACGTCATACGACGTATACCAATATTATTCGGATGACGATATAGACATTTTCGATACGTTCTTCAGCACTACGGGCGGAGATTATCTTTACACATCGGCATTTCCGGAGGGAGATTTCGGATTCAGTTTCCCCGACAGTCAATTCAGCGTCGGTTACCCCGAAGCTTATCGAAATTATTACTCCTTCGATACCCGGGCGCTGTCATTTCCTGCGGAAGGAGATGTCAAGCGCGTCTATTTCGGCTCCTACTCCAAATGGAGCGGCACGCGAGTCACGATCAACAGTCTTGCCGATCTGTCGTTTCTCGATCGCGTGATGCAGGATCACAATACGGGGAAGATCGCATCTTGGAATCCCCGTATGCGATTGTCTTACGGGTACGATACGCAACTTCGACAAGCCTACTTCGAAATCGCGTGCCCTCCGAATCTGACAGACGAATTTATCCGAAGTACGTTGGGAATAATGAATACTTCGGGGCAGAACCCGACTGTGTCGCAGGATTTCGGAGGCTCGGTTCGGACGGTTCCCGCATCATACGAATACGACGAAGCGACTTCTCAGATTATCGCGACAGTCGAATATACCCAACCGTTCGTAACGTACTTGCTTTATAAAGAGAACAACTGCCTGCGGAGCCTCACGGGCAACGGCGGCCCGCTGCGCCTCACCGCTCCGGCCGCATCGGGTTACTATCGCATTGTCGCTACCTACTCCGAGGGCGGTCAGAGCGACTCTGCCGAATTGGAGGGCATCCGCTACAACGCCGACATGCTCTCTCTCGATGACGATCGCAACTGGATTCTGACACGAACTTTCAACTACGACAACCACGGGGACGCCGAGGAGGAGCAAATCGCTTACGACGTCAGCTATTACGACGGATTGGGATATCCATTGCAAAACGTACAAATTTACGCCAGCGGCGACGGACAGCAGAACATCGTGCAGCCGTTCGCCTACGATGGCCTGTATCGTGAGGAACTCCGATATCTGCCTTATGTTCGCGATAACGATAGCGGGCGATGCGACGATGAGGCGATATTGCATCAGGAGAATTTCTACAGAGCGAAATATGAACTGGGAACGGTGCCTGCCTATGCCTATGTCCGCACCGAATACGAGCCTTCGGTACTGAACCGGGTATTGCGCACACACAAACCCGGAGTGGAATTCCAAGCGGTCGACCGGTCCATACGGACTTCCTATACGGGGAATGCCGCATCGACGGTTCTTCGCCTGCGTGTCGATCCCGACGATCGTTCGCTGACAGCCGACGGGTACTATGCCGCCAATGTACTCGCCGGCACACGCTCTACGAACGAAGACGGCGCCGTCGTCATAACGTATACGGACAAAGACGACCGCACGGTTTGCGAGAATCGGCAGTTGCGTAACGGGAATGCCGTCGAGAATATAATCACCTACTATGCCTATGACGACTGCGGACGTCTTGCATGGGTCGTAACGCCCAAAGGCAGCGATCTGCTCTTTGCCGGATCGAGTTTCTCGCCGGAGAGCGACTTCGCAAAGCAAAACTGTTACGTCTATTTCTACGACGAGTGGGGACGGGTCTATGAAAAACGTTTCCCGGGACGCGAACCGATGTATGTCGTCTACAACCGGGGCGATCGGCCAATGATGACGCAGGACGGATTGATGCGAGAGAAACACCAGTGGCTGATCTATACTTATGATAACATGGGGCGTGTGACTGCACAGAAACTCGTTACCGATTCCGCACAGACACCGCAGACACGCGAGGCATTGCAAATGTCGTTCGATACGAATTCTTATCCGCAACTTTATTCTTCGCCCGCATCGCAGATCTTGACGCAGCATGTCTATGACCGGCATCCGACGACGATGCCCGCGGCTTTGGCTTTTGAAGAGATTCCCGACATGACCTGCGACCTGACGGGGAGCGAGCCCGAAACGCTGCTCGATACCTTGACGACAGGCCTGCCGACCTACGAGAAGCTTGCGGTGCTCAGCGACGGCGGGATCGGCGGCAGCCACGAACGGGCGTTCTACTACGACTACCGTGGCCGTGAGATCCAGCGTGTGGAAAAAGATGCGCAGGGCGGCGTCCTGCGCACGACGAGCCGCTACGATCTGGTCGGAAACATGTTGGCACAGCGCGAGAGCTACACCCGCGGGAGCAAGACCGACGTGCTCGACCGCACCTTCGAATACGATTCGCGCAGCCGCATGACCAAGGAGACCGCGCAGTTCAACGGCGGGGAGCAGGCCGTGGTCGCCTACGCCTACGACGAGCTGGGGCAACTCTCGGGAAAGACCTACGGCACGGGCCAGCACGCCATCCACGAGACGATGGACTATAACATGCAGGGGTGGCTCACCGAGAAATCGAGCGAACTGTTCGACATGCAGCTGCGGTATTACGATCCCGAATCACATCTGAGCGATCGCGCCTCCTACACGGGCAATATCTCTTCATGGAGGTGGAAACATCGGCTTATCAACAACGATGACGACAGCGAAAATCGCCTCTATGCCTTTACTTACGACGACTTGGCACGCCTTGTCGACACGGATCTCTATCTCGATGATTCGTACGGCGCATCGAACGAATTTGTGGAAAATGGCATCTCCTATGACAAAAACAGCAATATTATTACGCTGAACAGGCAAGGTTTTCCGGACGAAAACGTGCAGTCCTACGGATTCGAATATATTGGCAATCAACGCACAAAAGAGCGTAATAGCAATAGTTCCTATGGTTACGACGCCAACGGCAATATGACCGAAGACGCCCTGACAGGTTTTGGAATGTCGTATAATATTCTTAACTTACCGGAGTATATACAGGATCACTGGGGTTCGGGTGAGATTTCGCACCGCTATTCGTATTTGGCCGACGGCACGAAGACGAGTGTCGGCGATTACGAAAACTCCGGTTATCAGTATGCGGGTTCTTTGGTATATTCGATGGACTACGGAGCAGTAAATTCATTCGAGAGTGCGTCGTTCGGCGGCGGACGGATCGTCGGCACGAATGACGGAACAAGTTCGGAGGTGCACTATTTCCTGACGGATCATCTGGGCAGTACACGTGTCGTGGCGAAGGTGACGCCGACAGGCCGTGAAGACCTCGACCGCAAGGATTACTATCCCTTCGGCAAGGAGTGGGCGCAGCCCGACATGCCGACTTCGGACAATCGCTACACCTTCTCCGGTAAGGAAAAGCAGCATCTGCGATTCCAAGAGGTTGATTATGCCGATTTCGGCGCACGGTTCTATGACTCCGACGGCGTTCACTTTTTGCAGCAGGATCCCAAAATCGAGAATTATGTTTCTATAACGCCTTATAATTATTGTTTTGGAAATCCGATCATTTTTGCGGATCATGACGGTCGAGATGCTAAAGTCGCGATCGATCATAACAGTCGTACGGTAACTGTTACTGCGAATATCTTTCTCCTCGCGGGGAGAGGTGTTGGGACAGATGTCGCCCAATACATGCAATCATCAATTGTCAATGCTTGGGATAAAGGTTGGACCTATACGACAGAAGACGGCACTCAATATGCAGTGAAATTCAATGTAAAAGTTCGAATCAAAGGTTTCAAAGAAACTATTGACTACAATGGCATTAACAATTATATCGATGTCGTAGACGAAAAAATAACGTCTGAGACTAAGAATGCAAAAAAAGGGATATGGGCCAAAGACACCCCTGATAATAACTCAGCCGCCCATGAGTTCGGACATATTCTGGGGCTGGACGATAAATATAATAGGGACAGCAATGAACACGAGCCTTTACCCGGATGGGAAACAAATATTATGGCTGGAAGCCGTGATGAAAATAGAAAGCCTCGTCAAGTAGAACAGCGTAATATCGATATGTTCTTGGAGAATGCAATGAACTCTGGTGCGACGGTGTATTACATTAATATCTACAACAGCGAAACGTATAAAAACGAAAAGGCATTAAAAGACAAAGGCAAAGAACGTCCCGACATCCCCATAGATGGTAAATGGGATAGATAATGAACATGTTAGAAGTTATGAAAAATAGATCCTTGCTTATAGGAGAGACGATTGCGATTTTTGTGTTGATTGCAATCATAGCTTTTCAGCAGCATCGATATGTAGAGCTGGAAGCTATCGCATGGGAAATACACTGGGAACGAGATTCGTTAGCTTACTTAGACGATGTTCGAGAACGTAATCAGGTCGAGTATTATCATATGTCGAAAGACTCGATCTTAAAACTTCTGCCGCCACCTGTATCCGATGAAATATGGACACTCGATAAAGACATAGATCTTGGTTCATATAGTTGGCCTGCGCGGTATATTGCAAAGTATTTTAAAAAGAAAAATGACACGCTGAAGATGAATGCTGTTTTTTGGAGACTTCCATATAATAGATTACCAGATTTATATATTGGGTTCGTCAAGGATAGTACAGGACAGTGGATTGCGGAGGATTGTAGACAATGGTATGATGTATGGTATACAAAAATTGATTAAATAATAATGTGAAAGTAGAGTTACGAAACAATTCCCTCATCTCTACTTTTTTATATTTCAAAAAAGAAATTTCTACATAGCAGAAATCGGTATCATATCGCTGCTCGTCAGCTGCGGACTGGTCTATCTGGGTTCGGATGTTGAGAGACATCCGATGCGAGATTCTGTCATCGGTCTGATCGCGACGTTTCTGATTATAGGCGGCGACATTATCAGCTGGATGGCGATGGCAGTTATGGTATTCTGCATCCATTCGGCCGTTGTTTGTGCACGATGCTCGAAAAATCGTAACAAGATCGGTAACCGAAAAGAGGCTGTCTTAAAAATAGACAGCCTCTTTTTTCGGGCAGCGTAGTAGGTTATGCCGTTCTGCACATCATAATGGGCATGGTATCGTTCCAGTCATTTCCATACATGGCCATGTCGTATTCGAAGGTGATGACGGTCTGCCGGTCCCCGATCGCTGTATAACGGGTACTTTCGCAGTTTATAAAAGATTTACATAAACTACGCAAGGATTGCCTTCGGCAAAACTTGTAAACAACCGCTGCACTTCTTCGGGGGAGGGAAAGACCGTGGTACCCTTGACCCGCTATACCGATCTCGGGGCACGGTTCTGCAATCAATAATCTTCGCTCTCGTCGTCACTATACTACTCCGCCCGACTCTCGTCGTTCTCCATCCAAATAGTCCGTTTTCGTTCGTAATCGAGGGGGGGGGTTCACCATGCGTTGCAGGCATCAAAGGATCGCACCGCCCTCCGTCCAGCAAGATAGCCGCCGGGCACGACACGTCAAGAGGCAGGCTCTTGCCTGAGTCGTGCTCCGGCGGCTATTGCGAGCTTGCTGTCCGGACGGTTCCGGCAGTATAAATCAATATGACATCATGAAATTGCTTACAGAAGAAATTCTCTCGAAATTCGAGAGTCATCCCATCGGCTCGCAAGATGGGAAGGGCTTGGACGCCGAAGTGCTCGTCAAGTATTTCAACCCGTACGGTCGAGGGACATGGCTCGTCACCGAGGCCGAACGCGACGGCGACGATTGGCGTCTGTTCGGTTACTGCCGCCTTTTCGAATGGGAATGGGGCTATCTGATGCTCTCCGAGTTGCAGTCGATCCGCCTGCCCTTCGGTATGGTCATCGAGCGGGATATTTGTTCGCACGGACGATATGTCCGAGACTTTCTGACACAAGAATAACCTCATACAGCATGTCAATGAATAATCGGAATACGAAAAAGATGACGGTCCTGCGGGAACGGGCCGCACGGCTCAAAAAAGAGTTGGATGCGGCAAATGACGACGGACGGTATCGGAATCTGTCGTTCATTGCCTGCGGCAATCTCACGCGAGGCTGCCGCCGCTATCTGCAACGACATACGGAGAAGATCTGCCGCCTGCAACGTGACTACGAACTGTGCCGGCGCATCCTGCGCATTATCGACGGCGAGACGTTCTCGCTCGAAGAGATGGATAGGTGCCGCATCGAGATCATGCACCGGTATCCGCAGTACGAAGTCCCGATAACCGTCTGCACGGGTTTGGTGTTCATGGCCGAAGCCATACGGAAGTCGTTCGGCGGAAAGTATGTGCGTTACCTGCGCAAATATCCAATCCGGCTGGATTTCGGAACGGGCAAGATTTTCGAGATCGCACCCGACGATTCCATACGTCATATCCCGAAATGACAAGGAGGAGGACTAATCGTCCTCCTCCTTCTTGCCGTCTTATCGTCGCGCATCGACGAAATTCGCTTCGAGCAGTTCGAGGATCGCCGATTGCGGATAGAGAATCTTACCTCCGATGGTCGTATAGGGAATCAGTCGGTTGTCGCGATAATTCTGCAAACTGCGGGGGCAGAGGTCGAAAATCATGCGCACCTCTTCACTTGTCAGGTATGTTTCCGAACGAATCGAAGGCCGCAGCTCGGCGAGCAGTCCGTCGAGTCGTTCGATCGCTTGGAGAAGGTTCTTGCGCAAAGCCGTAAATTCGGGCGACGTGCGCAGGATGATGCCGTCGTTCATCGCTTTTCTGCCGGAATGAAGTTCGCTTGTAAAATTCGGGCGATGTCCGCCTCGCGGAAGACGATCCTATTGCCCAGCGAGGAGTAAGGGATAATCCCTGTGGTGCGGTAATGCTGCAAGGCGCGTTTGGAAAGACTCAACGCTTTGCAGACCTCATCGGAGGTCATTCACCGCGCAGAGACGGAAGGCATACATCGGGCGTGATAGGCGGCGATGCGTTCGAGAAGGCGGTCGACGAGCGCCCGCAGTTCGTTGCAGGCTCCCGTCTCGATGAGCATGTAATCCATAAGATTCGATTTAAGTTCGACATAATTCGAAGACCATAACGACGTGCGATGTCCGTTTATGCGCTACGGCCGCTTGTGGCCTTCGCTGACCGTTCGATTTACAAGTTCATCGCTTTGGCTACGGTCTGCATGTCCCGCATAATGGATGAATCGAGGATTCGGGCATAATGGCGGGTCATGTTCGTATTAGAGTGTCCCAGCATCTTGGCCACATTGTCGATCGTCGCCCCGCTTGCCAAAGTGAGTGTGGCAAACGTATGACGAGCTGTGTGCGTCGAAAGGCGTTTGCGAATACCGCATATATCGGCCAACTCCTTCAAATAGGCGTTCATCTTCTGATTGCTGCACACGGGAAGTAATACACCGTGCAGTAGACAATAGGAGTCCTCCCGATAGCGAAGCAATATTTCTTGGGCTTTGTCCATCAACGGGATGTTACACATGTTCCCGGTCTTCTGTCGGGGTTTGCGAAGCCATTGCATCCCGTTTATGTCTAAAACGATATGTTCGGGTTTCAGCTGCTGTACGTCCGTAAAGGCCAACCCTGTCAGGCAGCAGAAACAGAAAATGTCGCGGACGCGGGCCATCCGCGGAATGTCGAGTTTTTTGTCGAGCAACTTTTTCAATTCATGCTTTTCCAAAAAATCTCGATCTGTTTTCTCCAGATGAAATTGAATTTGCGCGAACGGATCGGTCTTCAACCAGCCTTTGGTCATGGCTATACGAGCAATTTTCTTGAAATTTCGTAAATATTTAATCGCCGTATTGTGGCAACATCTGCGAACTGTTTTTAATGAAGAGTTCAAATCGTAGAACTTTAGTGTTGTTTAATTCCTATGCTGTACAGTTATGATAATCATGGCTTATCCGGAGTTAATAATCTGAAGAACAAAATTAATCGTTGAAAATAGGCATTGTCTGTAATATTTCGTATATTTGTTGTTATATTTAGAGTTACTGTGTTTTAATTTATGAGTTGAGTTGGCAATTAGAAATATGGTATCAGAAAAAAAATATACTGTAATAGATTTATTTGCTGGCTGTGGAGGTCTATCGCTTGGTTTATATCAAGCAGGTTGGAATGGAATTTTCGCAATCGAAAAAAACACATTTGCCTTTGATACCTTAAAGTATAATTTAATAGATAATAACCCACACTTTACTTGGCCTGATTGGTTGCCTCAAACTCCTCACGATATTAACGAGGTGCTTGAAAAATATGAGAAACAATTAAAAGCATTACGCGGAACTATTGATTTAGTAGCAGGAGGGCCTCCTTGTCAAGGATTTTCAATGGCAGGGAAAAGAGCTGAAGATGATATAAGGAATAATTTGGTATTTTCCTATATTGAATTTATTAAATTGGTCCAGCCAAAATTGATTTTATTTGAGAATGTGAAAGGGTTTACTTATGCATTTGATAAGAAAAATAAAGAGGATGCAACCCCATATTCTAAAAAGGTTATAGACGAGTTAATTAAACTCAATTACAATGTTAAGCCTCATATTATTGACTTCTCTAAATATGGAATTCCACAACGGCGAAAGAGATTTATACTGGTAGGAGTTCATGCGAGTGTAGGAAATCCGGAAAAATTTGAAGAATTATTGGATGCAGAAAAATCCTGCTTTTTTAAAAAGAAAGGTTTATCTGAAAATGTATCTTTGAAGGAGGCGATTTCTGATTTATTACAAGCAAATGGATGTGTACCTACTCCGGATAGAGAGGGTTTTATGTCTGGTAAATATGGAGTTGCTCTATCAAAATACCAAGTGTATCTTCGTGGAGTTTATCCTCAAAAGCATCAGATTCCAGATAGTCACAGTTTTGCTAAACATACGATACCCAAATTAGAATGTTATCAAAATTTGTTAACCAATTATCCGATAAGAGGGAAACGAATCGATGGAAAAATAAGAGAACAATGGGGAATAAAGCAGCGAGGAATAACTATTTTGGATGGAGATTCCCTATCTCCTACAATTACGGGACATCCTGAAGATTGCTTGCACTATTGCGAACCACGAATTATGACGGTGCGAGAATGTGCAAGAATACAATCTTTTCCTGATTGGTACGAAATAAAAAGGAAATATACGACAGGCGGGAAATTGCGAAAAATTGAAGTGCCCCGCTATACACAAATCGGGAATGCAATACCCCCACTTTTTGCAGAACTTGCTGGTACCATATTAAAACAGATGCTATGATGGAAAAAGTTCAATTCAAAATAAGTTCTGCTTTAAAAAATTTAATTGGTAAAGAATTAATTACCGATGAGTTTGTTGCTGTTTTTGAATTAGTCAAAAATTCATTTGATGCTAACGCAAAAAACGTTAAAATCATTTTTGAAAACCAATATAACCCTCAAACCTCTAAAATATTGATTTGGGATGATGGTAGAGGAATGAATTTAGATGACCTGCATAATAAATGGTTATTTGTTGGTTATTCAGCTAAAAAAGATGGTTCAGAAGATAAGGATTATAGGGATAAATTAAAAAATAAAAGAACCTTTACTGGTGCTAAAGGTGTAGGACGATTTTCTTGTGATCGTTTAGGTGCTCATTTGGAGTTAATAACAAAAAAAGAAGGTGGAAATTACGAAAATCTATCTATAAACTGGACTGATTTTGAGGAGGATGCAAAAAAAGAATTTATGAATGTTCGTGTTTTGCATCAAACATTAGCTGTTCCTTCATTTCAGAATTTTGAAACGGGAACTATTTTGGAGATATCGCAACTTAGAGATCAGTGGAATAGGGGCCGCATATTAATACTCAAAAATTCATTAGAGAAGCTAATTAATCCAAATCAAGCAAATGAGGATGGAGCTTTCCAAATAGAGATCGTAGCTGAAGATGAAAAGTTGCAGGACCAACAGGAAATCTCAGAAAATAAGAAAGTAAACGGCATTGTTAAAAATTTTATTTTTGAAAAATTAGGCTTAAAAACCACCCAAATTAGAGTGGAAATAATTGAAAATGGCGGCATTATAAAAACAACATTAATAGATCGAGGCAGAGAGATATATTGGATTAAGGAACGTAATACATATACATTACTTTCAGATATTAATATTCACCTATTCCAACTTAATCGGGCGGCGAAATATAATTTTACGAAGCAAATGCAAATAGAACCGGTTAAGTATGGATCTGTGTTTATTTATAAAAATGGATTTAGGATATATCCATTTGGAGAAGAGGGCGATGACTCTCTCGGAATAGATAGACGCAAGCAACAAGGATACAATAGATTTTTAGGTACGCGTGATTTAATTGGGCGTATTGAAGTAAGTGGAGATTATGTTGATCTGAAAGAAACAACAAGTAGAGACGGAGGTTTTATCAAAAACGATACATATAAAGAACTTATAGACTTGTTTTATGATAAAGCCTTACGACGATTAGAACGTTATGTAGTTGATATTATTAAATGGGGAGACGAACGTATTAATAAGGAAACAGGAGAAATTAATTCTGAATTAACGCCTGAAGATGTAAAAAAAGAAATATTAGAGATTATATCAAATTTAACGAAATCTAATAATATTATTGATGTTGGCTATGATAAAGATTTCTTAGATATATATAATGAGGCTCAAAGTAAAAGTGTAACAAAAATTGCACAGAATATAATGAGAGCCGCAGAAAAAACAAATGATCCAGAAATTATAAATCAGGCCAGATCCCACATTTCACAAGTTGAGAAATTACTTTCTGCAAAAAAAGAAGCGGAAAGTGAGATCGATGTTGTAAAAGAAGAAAAGCATCAAATAGAAAGACAACTTTCACGAAAAACAAAACAAGTATTATTTTTACAATCTATTGATAATTTAGATAAAGATCGAATTATTCAATATCATCATGATATTGGTGTACATTCTGGAACCATACAAAATTGGATTGATAAGATTGCAAAAAAAATAAATAAGGAGCAAAACCTAAGTTTTGAAGAATTGACTCGTTTTTTAGAGGCTATCTCACGGGCAAATAAAAAGATTTTAGCAATATCTCGATTTGCAACAAAAGCAAATTTCAATACAACAGGAGAAATTTTGGAAGCAGACATTGTTGAATATATGATTCAATATGTTTCTGGAATCCTTCCTGAATTTTATCACGATTTGAAATTCCATTGTGAGGGTGGCCATAATGGTTATATTTTAAAATTCAAACCATTAGAAATAAGTTTATTGTTGGATAATCTGGTTTCTAATTCCATAAAGGCAAAAGCTCATAACTTCAATATTAATTTTGAGATAAAAGATTCTTTATTATTAATTACGATATATGATGATGGAGCGGGATTATCGGTTACTATACAGAATCCAGATTCTATTTTTGAGAAAGGAATAACAACAACATCTGGATCGGGTTTAGGATTGTATAATGTTCATCATTTGATAACAAAAGAGATGGGAGGTAAGATCGTAATTATTCCTGAATCCTTTGGTTTTAAACTACAAATAACTCTACATAAATGAAACTTAAATACAAAATTTTGTGGTTCGATAATGAACCAGATTGGGTTGAATCTATCGAAGATGATATTCGTGAGATTGTAGAAGATGAATATTGTTTTATATATGACAAAGAATTGAGAGAAAAAGATGAGCCAAAGGCTTCATATAATAATTATGACTTAATTCTTATGGATTTAAATCTTGAGGATGAAAAAACCGGCGATAAATTAATTCAGAATATAAGAAATTTAGATATTTATACTGACGTTCTCTTTTATTCAGCAGATGGTATTTCCACGATCAAGAAAAAGGCTCAAACATTAGGATTGGAAGGTGTATATTTTTCAGGTAGAGACAAGGATGCTTTTATTGCAAAATTGCGAAAAGTAATTTCCTCTACCATCAATAAAGTTCAAGACCTAAATAACATTCGAGGTCTTGTTATGGCTGAAGTTAGTGAATTGGATATTCTGATGGAGAAAGTTATATCCAAATATTTTGTTGAAAATGGTAATGATGATAAAATAAAGAAATTTAATCAACACATAATAAGAGATGTGGAACAATCGACAAAAAGGAAATTAGTAAGAAGCAATAGTTGCGACAAACAGTGTTCTCATAAATGGAAAGACATGCCTATTGAAAAGATCATACATCTTTTAGATTTTGACTCGTCCAAGAAAGCGCAAACGATTAATATTATCATAAACAACGAGCATATTGATTATGCCGCAAAAAACGCAAATTTTTACGAGGACTATAAGGTAGATATAATTGACATGCGTAATAATCTCGCTCATTGTATAAGTGAGCTAAAGGATGGAAATGAAGTCTTAAAACTGAAGAAAAAAGATGCGGAAGATATCGTTTTTGATTCAGATATGTTTAAGTCTGTAAGATTAAATATTCAAAAATATCATACATTCTTTTCAACACGATTACTTGCCTAAACTTCAATCAAATGACAGCTATAATACAAAGCTGCCTTATGAATTACAAAACGTACTGCTTGCGCACCGTTCGATTTACAGATCCATCGCTTTGGCTACGGTCTGCATGTCCCGCATAATGGATGAATCGAGAATTCGGGCATAATGGCGGGTCATGTTCGTATTGGAGTGTCCCAGCATCTTGGCCACATTGTCGATCGTCGCAATATCATCGTAATTATATACCTGCGGAGGAAACCAAGCGTAAACAAGAAGCGAGGTATTTGATTTTCCCGCTCGCTCCTTGTCTGTCGATATTCCATACTATGCCGATAGTATCTCTCCGATTCTTTTCATCTCACGACTGATATTCGCCTCCGAAATCTTCGCGTAGCGCCGCGTCATGTTCGTATTCGTGTGACCCAGTATCTTGGCGATGATGTCGATCGGCATCCCGTATTCGATCGCAAGCGTCGCAAACGTATGTCTTGCGCAGTGTGTCGTCAGGTTCTTCGGAATGTTACACAACGTCGCAATTTCTTTCAGGTAGGCGTTCATCTTCGTGTTCGACGGCACGGGAAGCAGCTTGCCTCTCACCCTACATGCTTCATCCCGTTCGTATTTCCGCAGCAGTGCGATCGGCTGCGGAAGCAGCGGAATCCGGCTCAGCACCGCCGTCTTTTCCCTCGGCTTGTGGATCCACAGCGTCCCGTCCTCGTCGGTCGTGATATGCTCCCTGCGCAGGTGATCCACATCCGTAAAGGCCAGACCCGTCAGGCAACAGAATGAGAACACGTCGCGGATGCGGGCCAACCGTTCGTTCGGCAGCGGCTTGTGGATAAGCGTATCGAGCTCCTCTTTCGTCAGCGGAACCTTGATATTCGTCCGATCCACCTTCATCTTGTAGTAGCGGAACGGATTCTTTTCGAGCCACTCGTTCCGTATCGCATAGAGGATAAAGTTTTTCAGGCAGCACAGCAGGTTCACGGCGCCGTTGTTCTTGCAGTTATGCGCCGTCTGCATGAACGTATTCAATCCGTCGATATATGCATAGTCGATCGCATCCAGCGGCAGGTCGTCTTTCCTGTACTGTTCCTTCGTGTATTCGGTCATATAACGCAGCAGACGGTGGTATTTGTTCGCTGTGAGTTGTGTAAGGCGGATACCCACCTCCTTTTGCCGTTTGTCGCAGTATCCGGAAAACTCGGCAAGGAACATCCGCGAACTCGCTGCCGCATGTTCCAATCGGTGCTTGATGGCAAAGCAGTCAAGGGTCTTTCCCTCCTTAATAAGGCTATCGTAGGCGGCGAGAATGTTTGTCCGGTAAGTAGCGAGAATCCCGTTGATCTGCGTAGAAACGGGGTCTCGCAACATACAACGTTCCAAACGCTGGTTCCAATGCTCCGGTTCGATCCGGCACTGGGTATAAATCTCCGTCGACCGGCCGGAGGTCGTGATTCGGGCATAGATCGGCGCTTTGCCCTTCTTCGTGAGTTTCGTCTTCTTGCAGAAGAAGACCACGCTGAATGTCGTGCGTTTCATAATGCTGCTTGGGTTGGATCGGTTAAACGTATGCAGCATAGAGATTATTGGACACAAAACAATGTAATTCAACGCATTGATCGTAAATCGTGACCTCTTTTCGGTTCGAGCGAAACAGGTCACGATTTAGGTCCGGACAACCTGCTTCTTTATGCGCTCGAATACATCGCCCCAAAAACGAAAAAACCTTACATATCGCTGATACATAAGGTTTTTTACTCGTTCTTGCTCCTCCTTTCAAAGAAGCCCTGAGCGGAAAACGGGACTCGGACCCGCGACCTCAACCTTGGCAAGGTTGCGCTCTACCAACTGAGCTATTTCCGCAAAATGTTATCTGCTACCCCGTTCGAGGCTTTTTGCGAGTGCAAAGATAAACCGAAATTTTTATTCTGCAAAATATTTCCGCAAAAAAATCGCAGGCCGCCCGACTCCGCATTCGTCCAAAACCGTTCCAATGCACAAGCCGTACGGCAATTACTGAAATTCGACACGCGGATACAATTTTCCATTGTACCTATACTGCCGCTGCACGCCCCACACGATGCGCCACTCGCCGACGCGCTCCCCGATCTGCGTACCCTGCTCGGCCGCATAGCGGTAACGGAAATCGGCTACCAGGTAATTTCCGCCGGCGGCATCGGGTAAAAAACTCAATGCGGTCGTCGCGGCAGCACAGTCGACGCCGTAGGCCCGGTCGATCAGTTCCGCGGGCGGAACGTCGCTACCGTCCAGATGCAGAAACATATATTGCACCGGCGCCGCCGGACTCTCGCCGAGGATGTCGGTCGGAAAGAGCAGACAATTCCCTCCGGGATAGTAAAAACGCACGTAGAAGGGTTCGACATACACCTCGCCATGCTCATGCAGCGGGAAGAGACCTAGAAACTCTTCGCGCGACAGCCCCGGATCTTCGGTCTCCTTCCCGCACGCAGCCAGCGACAAAGCCAGCAGGACACAAAACAGATATTTCATGGCAATTCGATATTCGGTAATCGCCCGGATCGTCCGGCGGCGAGACTCCCGCAGACAGGGCGCACACCACCGTGCATCCCGTCTGCGGGAGAAACGGAATTATTCGTCCTTTCCGTCGAAGAAATAGGTCGCGTAGTTGTAGCCCGCACGATCGTAGACCTTGCGGAACTGCCGCATGCGTCGGCTGAAATCCTCGAAATCCTTGCGGTCGTAGGCCCAGCCCGTCTCGGCGATCGCCGCCAGACGAGGCAGCAGCATGTGTTTCACCTGCCGGAAATCGGGAATGTACTCCGTCCAGAGGTTGCCCTGCACGCCGAGGATGTACTTACGTTCGTCGGGAGTCAGTTGTTCGTAGGGATCGAGCGCATAGACCTGCCGCATGGGCAGGTACTTCACCTGTCCCAGCGGCTCGAACTCCTGCTGCCGCGTCTGACGATAGTCCAGATAGCAGTGGGTGTTGGGCGCCATGATGACCGTGTTGCCCGCCTTGGCTGCGGCGATTCCGCCCTTCGAACCGCGCCACGACATCACGGTGGCCGTTTTCGAGATTCCGCCCTGCAAGATCTCGTCCCAGCCGATGATGTTGCGGCCGTGGTCGTTCAGCCACTTCTCGATCCGCTGCATGAAATAACTCTGCAACTCCTCCTCGTTTTTCAGGCCGTTCTCCTTCATCCGCCGCTGGCAGAGCGGGCACTCCTTCCAGCGGGCCTTGGGGCACTCGTCGCCACCGATATGGATGTATTTCGAGGGGAACAACTCGATCACCTCCGCGAGCACGTCCTGCAAGAATTCGAAGGTCGAGTCCTTGCCGGCGCAGAAGACATCCTTGCTGATGCCCCAGCGTGTCCAGACCTCGTAATTCTCGCCGCGGCAGCCGAGCCACGGGTAGGCGGTCAGCGCCCCCAGCCCGTGGCCGGGCATTTCGATTTCGGGAATTACCTCGATATGGCGTTCGGCGGCGTAGCGCACGATCTCGCGAATCTGTTTCTGCGTATAATACCCGCCGTAAGGAATCCCGTCGTATTCGGTCGAAGTACGCAGATTGCCCACGAGCGTCTCCTTGCGGACGGAACCCTTGCGTGCCAGGTCGGGATATTTCTTGATCTCGATACGCCAGCCCTGGTCGTCGGTCAGATGGAAATGGAACCGGTTGAGTTTATGCATGGCCAGAATGTCGATGAAGGCCTTCACATCCTCCACGGGCATGAAATGCCGGCAGACGTCGAGCATCGCGCCGCGATAGCCGAAATAGGGTTTGTCCTTCACCGTCACGGCCGGAACCGTCCCCTCGCCTTCGATCACCAGCTGGCGCAGGCTCTGCAAACCGTAGAGCACCCCTTTCGGCGAACCGCCGCGCACGTCGGCGCCCGCAGGCGTCACCCGCAGCACGTATTCCTCCTCGCCGAGCTCGGGATCGACCGCCAGGTCGATCTTCGCGCCGTCGGCCGCGGTCTTCACCTTGACGGCACGCCCCGTGACCGGCTCGATCATCGCGGCGAAAAGTTCCCCCACGGAGCGCAACGAAGCGTCCCTGCCCACCGTGACGACGGTCGCGGCATCGACCGTGAAGGAGCCGTCGCCCGTCTCGACGCTCAGCGGTTTGGGTACGATATTCACTTCGGGAGCCGCCCAGGCCGCCGCCCAGAGCCCCAATGCACACACAAGCACAAAAAGTCGTTTCATATTCGTTAAATTTTTCTTCGTTTAAATCAGCAGGTCAGCAAGCATCGAATTTCCTTCTTCGTTTTCTCGCCCCGGCACAGCCCGAACAAGTTCGGCTCTGCGCTCGGCTTGACGAGAAGTTTCATAAGTCGAACAAAGATAGCTTTTTTCCGCCAGCGGACAAAGAGGGAGGAAAAAAATTCGGCGCCGGCGTCCGCAATTCGCCGTGAAATCCCGCCGTCGGCTTCGCCTTAGATACTCCGCCCCGGCAAAACCAAATAAATTTGGTTCTGCTCTCGGCTTTTCCTATCTTTGTATCGACGAAAAAACTAACCAATCTTCCGGATATGAAAAACTTCCTGTTCTCGCTCGGCGCGCTGTTCTGCGTGCTCTGCATCGGCCCGGCATCGGCTGCCGAAAAACCCGAACCGAACTACGTCGACGCCGCAACGCTCACGCTCGTGAACAAGCCTCATGCGACGAAGCAACCCTTCCACCGCGTCGAGGTGGCCGACTATCCCGATCTGTCGAAGACCGTGCGGCTCTATTACACCTATTCGACCGGCGTGGCCGTGGTCTTCCGCACCGACAGCCGCACGATCTCCGCCCGCTGGACGACGACCGACCGCAAACCCAGTACCCACATGACGGGGCTCTCGCAGAAGGGAATGGACCTCTACATCAAGCGCGACGGCGAGTGGGTTTTCGCCGGCATCGCCCGTCCCGGTCTGGGAGCCGATCACAAGGCCACCCTCGTCGAGCACATGGACGGCACCGAGAAGGAGTGCCTGCTCTACCTGCCGCTGTTCGACGAGGTGAAAACGCTCGAAATCGGCGTCGACGCCGGCGCCCGCATCGAAGCCGCCCCCAATCCTTTCCGCCACCGGATCGTGGTGATCGGTTCGAGCATCACCCACGGTACGGGACTCAGCCGCCCGGGCATGGCCTATCCCGCACAACTCGAACGTGCGACGGGCTTCGAATTCGTCAATCTAGGCGCCAGCGGCCAGTGCAAGATGGAACAGTTCTTCGCCCATGTAGCCGCAGCGTGCGAGGCCGACGCCTTCCTCTTCGACAGCTTCTCCAACCCTTCGGCACAGCAGATCGAGGAGCGTCTCGAACCCTTCGTAGCGACAATCCGCGCCGCACATCCCACGACGCCGCTGATCTTCCTGCAAACCGAGGTGCGCGAAAGCCGCAATTTCAACGACAAGATCCGCAAGTTCGAGGACGACAAACGCGCTGCGTCCGAAGCGGGGATGCAACGCCTGCTCAAACAGGACAAGAACATCTATTTCCTCAATCCGGGGATGCCGCTGGGCGACGACCACGATGCGACCGTCGACGGCGTACATCCCTCCGATCTGGGTCACGGCCGTATTCTGGAAGTGATCCGGCCGCAGATCGTCAATATCCTCAAAAAACACGACATCCGCTGATTCCGCCGAAATACGAAAAAAGCTGCAACACAATGCGTTGCAGCTTTTTTATTCCCCAGTAGAAACCGTGTAACCGGCGACTGTCCCGAACAGACCTTTCCTTCCTGCGTTTCCCGTCCGATCCGCAAACAGCAAAGACTTCGACACGGCAAAAGGACGGCCGGAACGGAGGCGCGGTCGGACAGAAAGTCATCGACCGCCAATCGATTCCGGATCGTCGGTCACGATGAAATCGACGCCATAGGCCCGCATCGCGGCGGCATCCCCGGCCGAATTGACATCCCAAACCACGATCCGACGGCCGCCTTTGCGCAATCGCTTCACGTCGGATTTCGATCCGACGCGCATCCAGTGCAGAAACAGCCCCCGCACACCGCCCCTGCCCATCCCTTCCGGCGACAAGCCGCAGAGGGAGACTTTGGACGATCTGCCGCCGTAACGCGCGAACACCTCCGCATCGTCCGCGATCAGCCAGACATCCCCCTGCCGGAACCCGGCTCCATAGGCCGTCCGCAATGCGGTTTCGGCCAGTGCGCAGCAACCGCACGATGCATCGGCCGCAGCGAACGCCCCGCACGTCGCAGCGTCGGCACGCCGCAGGATCAACTCCCGTTCGGCACGCTCCTCCTCCGAAAGCGGCTCCGCCGCGGACGGGCAAAGTTCCAAAAAGAGGCGAAGATCCCGACCCCTCCACTGCCGCACGACGTCGTCCAGCCTCGGAACGCCTCGTGCCGCCAGTTCGTCCGCCGACAGCGCTGCCACCCGTTCGCCCGTCGGAAGCTGTGCATCGTAGCCGCAGACCGCCACGCCGTCGCATGACAGCCGGACGGGGAGGCAGATGCCGTAAGCCTCTTCGGGCACGGATCGGCCGGCGGCAGGACGGACGATCACCTTCGTGCGGGCGCCCAAAACGGGTTCACCCTGCACCGTAAGGAGCAGGGTGAACAGAACGAACAGGATCCGTGCCGGCGATCGCATGGCCCGGAGATTAAAGTTCCTGAGCGAAACCTTCGGGAATGGGTTTGTCGCGGTAGAAGCCCGATTCGAGCTTGTCGCGCACCGACTTGAAGGCTTCGATCGTATAGTTCACGTCTTCCAGCGTATGGGCCGCCGTCGGGATGACGCGCAGGATGATCTCGCCGCGCGGAATCACGGGATAGACCACGATCGAGCAGAAGAGATTGTGGTTTTCACGCAGGTCGACGATCAGGTTGGTCGCCTCCGTCACGCCGCCCTTCATGTAGACGGGCGTCACGGGCGAATTGGTCGGACCGATGTCGAATCCGTTCTTTTTCAGACCGCCCTGCAACGCGCGGGTGATCTCCCACAGTTTTTCCTGATATTCGGGATGCTTGCGGATCAGATCGAGACGCTTCAACGCGCCGATGACCATCGGCATCGGGAGCGACTTGGCGTAGAGCTGCGAGCGCATGTTGTAACGCAACAGATAGATCAGCCATTTCGGCCCGCTGACGAAGGCACCGATGCCGGCCATCGACTTGGCGAAGGTGTTGAAGAGCACGTCCACGCCGTCCACCACGCCGTAGTGCGCCGCCGTACCGCGGCCGCCGGGGCCCATCGTGCCGAATCCGTGGGCATCGTCCACCAGCAGACGGAACGGGAACTCCTTCTTCAACGCCACGATCTCGTCCAGTTTGCCGCAGTCGCCCTTCATGCCGAAGACGCCCTCGGTGATGACCAGCACGCCGCCGCCCTGCTGTTCAGCCAATTCGGTGGCGTGTTTCAGTTGCAGGCGCAACGACTCCATGTCGTTGTGGGCGTACATGAACCGCTTGCCCTTGTACAGACGCAGACCGTCCATGATGCAGGCGTGCGCTTCGGCATCGTAAACCACCACGTCGAGCGCACGCGGCGAGAGCAGGCAGTCGATGATCGAGATCATGCCCTGATAGCCGAAATTGAGCAGGAAGGCGTCCTCCTTGCCTACGAAGGCGGCCAGCTCGCGTTCCAGCTGCTCGTGATATTTGGTCTGGCCGCTCATCATGCGGGCACCCATCGGAGCCGCCATGCCGAACTCGGCCGCACCCCTGGCATCGGCTTCGCGCACCTCCGGATGATTGGCGAGGCCCAGATAGTTATTCAGACTCCAATTGAGCATCATCTTCCCGCGGAAACGCATGTGCGGCCCCAGTTCTCCTTCGAGCTTCGGAAAAGCGAAATAACCGTGTGCCACCCGCATGTACTGACCGATCGGGCCGCCCGCATTTTTTTCGAGACGGGCAAAAATATCCACCATATCCTGTTTGAATTTTAGTTAGTCCCAATTTTTTGGTACACAAAGGTATGAAAAACTCCTAAAAGGCAGGCTGCGAAACGCTTCTTTTTGGCATTCGCCGGCTCGAAATACGCATTTATACTTACTAAGGTTCGGGAAAGCCCATCCCGAATCGCCGCTGCTGCCGGTTCCCGGACGGCGCCGTCGCGGCCTCTGCCGCGGTTCCAAATCCGACCCCATTCGAAGCTCATCCCCGAGGGAAGGTCTTCGAATTCCGCTCACCCCGAATCGGAGTCAGCAACCAGGCACAAACGTTTGCACTTTACCGCGTCGACGCGACGAAAGCAAGGATGCGCTCCGCAACCACGCAAATTCGAACCGCCCTTCCACCGGAGCGCCGGTCGATCCGGGACTCTTCCCGACACGAACCGGAACACCCTTCACCGACAACAGCGACATTTATGCACGCCCGATGGCGATTCTTCGCTTTTAATTCTTAATTTTGTCGCATGACATCGCTCTATCACGACATCATCTTCGGGCCGGTGCACTCACGGCGGCTCGGTCTCTCGCTGGGCGTCAATCTGCTGCCCACCGAATCGAAACTCTGTTCGTTCGACTGCATCTACTGCGAATGCGGCTGGAACGCCGACCATCCCGGCCGGCGGCGGTTCAATCCGCGCGAAGAGGTGCGCCTTCAACTCGGCGCCGTACTGCGCCGCATGACGGCCGACGGAACCCCGCCCGACGTGATCACCTTCGCCGGCAACGGCGAACCTACGCTCCACCCCGATTTCGAAACGATCATCGACGACACGCTCGCCCTGCGCGACGAACTGTGCCCCTCGGCACGGGTTTCGGTACTGAGCAACGCCACGCAGATCCACCGCGACGACGTGCGCCGCGCATTGCTGCGCGTCGACAACAACATCCTGAAACTCGACTCGGCGTTCGATGCCACCGTGCGCCGCATGAACAATCCGGCGGGCGACTACTCGGTCGCACGGACAGTCGAACTGATGAAACGTTTCGAAGGCCGCATGATCCTCCAAACGATGTTTCTTGCGGGCGAGATCGAAGGCGAACCGATCGACAACACCGCCGAACGGGAGGTCGAGGCATGGCTGCGGCTCGTGGAGGAGATCCGCCCGTCGAAAGTAATGGTCTACTCGCTCGACCGCGACACCCCGTGCCGGACGCTGCGCAAAATTCCCCGCGAGGAGCTGCAACGCATCGCCGCACGGGTCGAAGCGCTCGGCATCCCCTGTCCCGTAGCCTGAAACCCGTTTAAAACTTCCCGATAATGAACCGAAAACTACTTCTCTGCTGCATGGCGGCGCTCGTCGCCTTCGCCGCTCAGGCGCAGGACCGCGCCGACCGTCAGGAACTCACCGATCCCGATTCGTTCACCATGATCCTGCTGGGCGACCCGCAGGGCTATACCAAATACGACATCAACCAGCCGCTGTTCGACCTCTGCACGGCGTGGATCGCCGACAACGTCGACCACCTCAACATCAAGGCCGTGCTCTGCACGGGCGATCTGGTCGAACAGAACGAAAACATCGTTCTGAACCGCAAGATGCTCAACCAGACCAGCCGCGAGATGTGGGAGGCGGCCTCGCACGCATTGGCACGGCTCGACGGCAAGGTCCCCTACATCGTCTCGCCGGGCAACCACGACTACGGATACCGCAAGGCCGAAAACAGCCGCACGTGTTTCCCCGATTACTTCCCCTTCGAACGCAATCCGGCGTGGCGCGACGTCTGCGTCGCGACGTATCCCAACCGCAACGGTGACATCTCGCTGGAAAACGCCGCCTTCGCCTTCGACGATCCGGCATGGGGCGGCCTGCTCGTCGTCACCACGGAGTTCCTGCCCCGCGACGAAGTGCTCGACTGGGCGGCGGCGCTGATCGACAAGCCCGAATACCGCGACCGCAAGGTGATATTCATGACCCACGCCTTCCTGCACGAACGCTCCGCCAAACGGATCGAAAAGAACAGCTACGAACTCACCCCGGGCAACACCGGCGCCGAAATCTGGCGCAAACTGATCGAACCCTCCCCGAACATCCGTATGGTCGTCTGCGGCCACACGGGCAAGCCGGGCGACTACGAGGACGCCGTTGCCTACCGCGTCGACAAAAACCGCGCGGGACATGACGTCCACCAGATGATGTTCAACGTCCAGATCCTCGGCGGCGGCTGGGAGGGCAACGGCGGCGACGGCTGGCTGCGCATCCTCGAATTCCTGCCCGACGGCCGGACGATCAAGGTGCGCACCTACTCGCCCCTGTTCGGCATCTCGTCGCTTACCAAACATCTGGCGCACCGCACCGGCGCCTGCGACCGGTTCGACATGGTGATCGAATAACTCCGGTCCGTACCGGAGCCACACCCTTCCGCCATGAAATGCCTGCCGTTCGCCCTGACGCTCTTCGCCGTCCTCGCGGCGGTAAGCCCGTGCAGAGCCGACGGGGAGTTGCGCGCATTGCAGGACAGCGTCGTACGGTGGCTGGCCGCGCATCCCGACGACCTGCTCGCCGAAGCCTTCACGACGGCGTGGAGCGACGAGGCCGACGGCTGCGTCGAGGTACATCTGCTGCGTGCCGATTCGGCGATGAAGGCCCGCTTCCGCCGCTGCGTGCACGACAGCCGCCGGATCCGCCTCGCAGGATTCGATCCCGGCACCGTCCCCTATCCGCCCGCGCCCGAAGGCGGCACGGCACCCGCCGCACTCTTCTCCATGCACGCCGAATACGCCCTTTACCCCTGCGATGCCGACACCGTGCGCCTCACAATCCGCAACGCCGGCCGGCAACGGCTCTGCTTCGGAACGGACTACGCCGTCTGCCGCCTGCACGGCGACCGCTGGGAACGGCTGCCCGACGGCGGCATGTGGCACTCCCTGCTGATCTGTCTCGAACCGGAGAACGGCGCCGCAGAACACCGTTTCACGGCCCGTCTGCACCCGCGCCTCTTTCCGGCCGCATTCGGCCGCTACCGCATCTGCAAACCGGTCTACACCGAACACCCCCGCCGCGACTATCTGTTGACGGCCGAGTTCACCGCCATGCCCTTCGTCCCCTTCACCCGTTTCGTCCGATAGGAGTTTGCGGCGCGGATTTTGCACCTTCCCGCCGTAAATTTCCGATCGTGATTACACTCTACGTTTTGGCTTTCATCATCGCATCGCTCCTCTACCGGCGTCGGCACCGACACATCGACATGCGCACCGTGCGGCGGCTGGAACTGGAACGCTACATGGGACGCTGGTACGAAATCGCCCGCTACGACCGTCCGTTCGAACGGCGGCTGCACAACATCGAAGCCCGCTACACGCTGCGGGCCGACGGGAACGTCGAGATGGAACGGGCCGGCATCGACATCCGCACCGGACGCCGGCACACGTCGTGCCGGCACGCCCGGCGAACGCAGCGGAGCGGACGGCTGCGGGTAAAAAACTTCATTTTCCTCCACACCGATTACTGCATTCTGGAACTGGACGATCAGTACCAGTGGGCGCTCGTGGGTAGCACCACCGCACCGCTGCGCCTGCAAATCCTCTCGCGGCAACCCCGCATCCGGCGCGACACGCTGCGTCACATCGTGGGGCTGGCCGAACGGCGCGGCTATCCGCTCGACCGGCTGCGGCTCCTGCGGGCGCCGCAATGACGAAAAGCGGGGATCGGCAGCTGCCGATCCCCGCTTTCGGTCGCTCCGATCCCTACTCAGCACCCCAAAATCGCCCGCAGGATCCCCTCCTCGTCGAATCCGCACTGCGCATACAGCTCCGCCGGCGTACCGTGTTCCACGAACCGGTCGTCGGGAATACCGAGCGAACGTACCTGCGTACGGTAACCGCGCCGGTCGAAAAAGTCGCGCACGGCGCTCCCCACGCCGCCCCGCACCACGCCGTCTTCGACGGTCACGACCTGCTCGAAGCGACGCCCCACCTCGTCGAGCAGCTCCTCGTCGAGCGGACGGGCGAAACGCAGGTCGTAGTGCGCAGCCAAAACGCCCTCTGCGGCGGCCCGCTTCACGGCGCGCGCCGCGACGTTCCCTACCGGCCCGATCGTCAGCACGGCCATGTCGTCGCCCTCCGTCAGCCGGCGGCCGCGGCCGATCGGCAACCGCTCGAAGGCCTCGTCGCGCCATGCCGCCCCCTCGCCCTTGCCGCGCGGATAGCGCACGACGAAGGGCACACCGCTCTGCAAGGCCGTATAGAGCAGGTTGCGCAGTTCGCGCTCGTCGAGCGGAGAGGCCACCGTCAGGTTGGGAATGCAGCCGAAATAGGCCAGATCGAACGCCCCGTGGTGCGTCGCACCGTCCTCGCCCACCAGGCCGCCCCGATCCAGACAGAGGACGACGGGCAGCCGCTGGATCGCCACGTCGTGGATCACGTTGTCGAAGGCGCGCTGCATGAAGGTCGAATAGATATTGCAGAAGGGGACGATCCCCGCGGCGGCCAGTCCGGCCGAGAAGGTCACGGCATGTCCTTCGGCGATCCCGACGTCGAAACAGCGCTCCGGCATCGTACGCAGCAGCAGGTTCATCGAACAGCCCGAAGGCATCGCAGGCGTAATCCCCACCACGCGCCGGTCGAGCCGTGCCAGGTCGACGAGCGTCTGCCCGAAGACATCCTGATAACGGTCGCGGCCGTCGGCCGAGGCGATCCGCTCGCCGGTCTCGGGATTGAACCGACCGGGCGCATGCCACTCGCACTGGTTATGCTCGGCGGGAGAATAACCCTTGCCCTTGACCGTCATCACGTGCAGCAGCTTCGGACCGTCGATCTCTTTCAGCGCACGGAGCACCGTGACCAGCGCCCGCACGTCGTGACCGTCCACCGGCCCGAAATAACGGAAGTTGAAACTCTCGAAGAGATTGCTCTTCTGCAACAGGCCGTGCTTGACCGCATTTCCCGCGCGGCGGCAGAGCGTCAGCAGCGGCGGCACATGGGCGAACCAGCGCCACAACCGGTTCTTGAACGCATTGTACCGCTTCGACGTGGAGATGTGCAGCAGGTAGCTTTTCAGGGCGCCGGTAGCCTGGTCGATAGCCATGTTGTTGTCGTTGAGAACGACCAGCATGTTGGTCTTGCGGCTCGCCCCGGCGTTGTTCATCCCCTCGAAAGCCAGGCCGCCCGTCATGGCGCCGTCGCCGATCACGGCGATCACCTGCCGCTTCTCGCCGCGCAGCTCGGCGGCCTTGGCCATACCGAAAGCGGCCGAGATCGAGACCGACGAATGGCCCCCTCCGAAAGCGTCGTAGGGACTCTCGGCGATGCGCGGAAAGCCGCTGATGCCCCCCAGCTTGCGGTTGGTGCGGAACGCCTCGCGGCGCCCCGTGATGATCTTGTGCGCATAGGCCTGATGGCCGACGTCCCACACCAGCCGGTCGTCGGGCGTGTCGAAAACGTAATGGATCGCCGCAGCCAGCTCCACCGCACCGAGGCTCGATGCCAGATGGCCGGGGTTGACCGCGCACTGTTCGATGATATAGTGCCGCAACTCATCGCAATAGAGACGCAATTCGTCGAGCGAGAGCCGTTTGAGATCCCGCGGCGAATCCACTCGATCGAGCCAGTTGTATTCCCGCTTTTCCATGAACTACAAAGGTAGCACTTTCTGCGGTAAAGTGAAAGGGTTCCCCGAAAATTCCTCCGGCAGCGACACGCCTCCGTGGCGACGACACGCCCCGCCCGCACGATCCGACAGGAAAGATCGCGGCCGGCGAAGGATAATTCCGGATTTTTTCGTACCTTCGCCTAACGGATAACTTGTAAAAACAGGCAACACCATGAAATACAATCGAATCCTTCTGAAACTCAGCGGCGAATCGTTGCAGGGCGCACAAGGCTACGGTCTTTCGACCGACGTTCTCCACTCCTACGCCGCACAGATCCGACAGGCGGTCGAAGCGGGCGTCCAGGTCGCCGTCGTGATCGGCGGCGGCAACATCTTCCGCGGCCTGCAAGGCGCCGGGCGGGGATTCGACCGCGTGAAGGGCGATCAGATGGGGATGCTGGCCACGATCATCAATTCGCTGGCGCTGCAATCGGCGCTCGAAAACGACGGCGTGCGGGCCCGTGTGCTGACGTCAATCCGCATGGAGCCTATCGGCGAATACTACGCCAAGGCACGCGCTTTGGAGTACCTCGCGGCAGGCGAGGTGGTCATCATCGGCGGCGGGACGTCGAATCCCTTCTTCACGACCGATTCGGCGGCGGCGCTGCGCGCCGTGGAGATCGAAGCCGACGTCCTGCTCAAAGGAACCCGCGTGGACGGCGTCTACACGGCCGATCCGGAGAAAGACCCCATGGCGGAGAAGTTCGACGAGGTCTCGTTCGACGAGGTATACAGCCGCGGCCTGAAAGTCATGGATCTGACCGCCTTCACGCTCTGCAAGGAGAACCGGATGCCGATCGAGGTCTTCAACATGGACACCGAAGGCAACCTGATGCGGCTGCTCGCGGGCGAGAAGATCGGCACGCTGGTACACCTTTGATTTCTAAGAACGTAACATTTCGGAAATATGGCACGTAAGAAAGCGAACAACCGGATGCTCGTCATCCTGCTGGCCCTGATCGCAGTGGTCTGCGTCGCATTGTGGTACGCCGACAAGGTGGAACGGGAGGGTAAAGCCGCCGCCGCAGCGGAACAGCCCGCCGACGAAGCGGCCGAAGCCGCCGCCGCGACGCTGGCCGGGGAGGGCACCGAGGCCCCCGATTTCACCGTCGAGATGATCGACGGCAGCAAGGTCGCCCTGAGCGAACTGCGCGGCAAGGTCGTGCTGCTCAACTTCTGGGCGACGTGGTGCCCGCCCTGCCGCGAGGAGCTGAGCCACGTGCAGCAGCAGGTCATAGACCGCTTCGCGGGAGAGGAGTTCGTCTTCCTGCCGATCTCGCGGGGCGAAGAGCGTGCAGCGGTCGAGGCCTTCCGCGCCAAAACGGGCTACGCCTTCCCGATGGGGCTCGACACGGACGAGACGATCTACAAGCGCTATGCGACCCGTTTCATCCCGCGCAACTTTCTGATCGACCGCACGGGGCGCGTGGTGAAGGCCACGGTGGGTTACGACGACGAGGAGTTCGCCGAACTCCTGCGTGCGGCCGACGCGGAAATTCAGCAGAAATAATTCAACAAACGACAAGGATATGGCAGATACAAAGACGATTATGACCGACGTCGAAGGCCGCATGCAGCGTGCTATCGACCATCTCGAAGAGGAGCTGAACAACGTCCGCGCCGGCAAGGCGTCGCCGAACGTTCTGAACGGCGTCATGGTGGACTACTACGGCTCGATGACCCCCGTATCGGGCGTCGCGAGCGTCACCGTACCCGATGCGAAGACGATCCTGATCCAGCCGTGGGACAAGAAGATGATCAAACCGATCGAAAAGGCGATCATCGATTCCAATATCGGCCTTACCCCCTCGAACAACGGCGAGCAGATTCTCCTGTCGATCCCGCCGCTGACCGAGGAGCGCCGCAAACTGCTCGTGAAACAGATCCGGCAGGAGGCCGAGACGGCCCGTGTGAGTCTGCGTAACGCCCGCCGCGACGCGGTCGAAGCCTTCAAGAAGGCGCAGAAGGAGGGAATGCCCGAAGACGAGTCGAAAGACGGCGAAACGCAGGTACAGAAACTGTTGGAGAAGTTCTCCAAAACGCTCGACGCCGCACTCGACCGCAAGGAGCGGGAGATCATGACGGTCTGATGCCGCCGGAACGAACGAAACGGGATGCTGCCGACGGCAGCATCCCGTTTCGTTTGCAATCGGACGGAGCCGATCAGCCGATCCGCTGACGCCGCCAGAGGCTGACGCCGAGAATGACCAGCGCGGTCAGCAGCTCCGACAACGGCATGGCCAGCCAAATGCCCTCCGTACCGCAGAGCCGCGGCATGAAGAGGAAGCTCGGAACGAGAAAGACGAACCCGCGCAGGAGTGCGAAACCCGAAGCGATCCCGACCCGTTCGAGGCTCTGGTAGTATCCGATCGCCGTCAGATTGACGATAAAGCAGATGAAGCCCAGGGCGAACCACGGTAACCCCTCGATGGCGATGCGTGCAGCGTGCGTCGCCGGATCGAGGAAGAGCCCGACGAGCAGGCGCGGGCTGCCGATGAAGACCGCCGTGACGGCCGCGCCGCAGACCACGGCCGTCGCCAGCGCGATCTGCGCAGCCTCGATCACCCGTTCGCGGACGCCTGCACCGAAGTTGTAGCTGATGATCGGCTGCGCCGACTGTGCGATAGCGTTGCCGACCATGAAGACGAACGGAATATAATAACAGGCGATGCCGAACGCCCCGACGCCGTCGTCGCCAAGATAGTGCATGAAAGTCAGGTTGCCGACGAACATCAGCATCGCCAGCGTCGCCTCGCCCAGCAGGGCCGACGAACCGATGCGGCACTGGTAACCGACGTTGCGCAGCGACAAGCGCAGGCTCTTGCGGCTGCGTTTGAGCGGGCAGAAACGCAGCGTGCGTGCGAAAAACGACAGGTAGACGACCACGATCACGCCGCCCACCGAGACACTGATCGCCGTGGCGAACGCCGCACCCATGACGCCCCAGCCCAGCGGAAAGATGAAGAGCCAGTCCAGCACCACATTGAGCAGCGCGGCGACGACGCTGCACCACATGGCCAGCTTCGGGGCTCCGTCCAGCCGGATGACGAACAGCCCGACGGCCGTCCACATCTGGAAGACCAGCGCCGGTGTGAACCAGAGCAGGTAGTCCTTCACCAGCGGCAACAACCGGTCGGACGAACCGAGCAGGCAGGCCGTCCGATCCGGAAAAACCACGATCAGCAGCGAAAGGAGCAGCGTCAGCGCCGTCACGACAATCATGGCCTGCGTGACGTTCAGGCGGGCCGCCTTGACCTTCGCCCGCGACAGATGAATGGAGGCGACGACCGAACAACCGATGCCGATCATCAGCCCCACCCCCTGGAAAAGCATCAGCAGCGGGACGTAGATGTTCACGGCGGCGATGCCGTCGCTGCCGACGCCGTGGCCGACGAAAATCCCGTCGGCCACCGTGACAGCCGAGATGCTGAGCATACCGAACAGCGTCGGAATGAACAGTTTGCGGAACAGTACGGACACTTTCAGCGTTCCGAAGTCGATCTCATCTCTTTCCATACCTACTTTAATTTTACGATAGTTTTCCAAAACCGGCACAAAAAAGGCCGGACAAGCTGATTGGTTTTACCCAGTCATCTTATCCGGCATATACTGCCCTCCGATGAGGATTACAAAACGTTCGTTTTCAACTGTCGTTTTCCCGCCTCGGCATAGCCTGCGCAAGCGCGGCTCTGCTCGCGGCTTAGCGAAAACGTTTGCTTTTCGCTGTCGTTTTCTCGCCTCGGCATAGCCTGCGCAAGCGCGGCTCTGCTCGCGGCTTAGCGAAAACGTT